>ULUL01011941.1_pt1 | contig 44613 bp, 43 predicted proteins | sample 1958481 | NCBI WGS metagenome assembly ULUL01 (sample SAMEA4835759, study PRJEB28245) | human gut metagenome | biome: gut microbiome; material: fecal sample | place: Denmark | collected 2008 | reverse complement strand
CCATACCATACCATACCATACCATACCATACCATACCATACAGCAAATTATAACCGGGTTTTGAGGTATTTAAAACTCATATTTACATTACTTAACAATCAAAAGAAACGGCACAACAAGTAAACATATTTCATACAATTTTTTCCAAATTAAGAATATGTTGCTAAGTGTTGTTTTTGAGAGGGTTTGAGCGCCAGCGAAAACTACCCGCGAGGGAGAGGCGGGCATTTAAAAATAGCAAGGGGTGCGCGACTCTTATGCGAAACCGCAGTTGAACATTAGAGACGAGTATGCATAGCTGAGATTCGAATCTCGACCTCACGGACTTTGCCGAAAAAACAACTGAGTGTTGTTTTTGAGAGGGTTTGAGCGCTAGCGAAAACTACCCGCGAGGGAGAGGCGGGCATTTAAAAATAGCAAGGGAGAGATTCGAACTCTCGACCTCACGGGTATGAGCCGTGCGCTCTCACCAGCTGAGCTACCTTGCCATTTATCTTATTTATTCAATTGTTACCACAGGCTCAGCTGGTGAGTTTTGATTTAAAACCGTTCGCTGAACGCTCACTGGGGTGAGCTACCTTGCCATTTGTTTTTTTTTATTTAATTGACAAAATTCATTCTTGCATAAAATATTTTAAATTTCAAGTATCTAATTATTTTTTAATTTTTCGGCTGCGGCTTGAGCATTCAAAAGCCTTCCACAGTATACTCCGTCGACTTTTAATTCATCTGAGGTCTCAAGAAGCAATTCCATAAATTCTTGCGGTTTCAAATCGGACTTTATGCTTAAGAAGTCATTGTAGAGGGCGCCGACTGAATTTGCCCAGCAAACTCCTGCGGTGTTGCCGTCATATTGAATACTTTTACCGTCCTGGTGCCCGATTGTCAAGTGCTACATAGGAAAGTGTAAAAGATTGTGATGGTATTTTGGGAGAATTCCTTTATGATTTTCTACATTGTCAAATGATGCAAGCTTATAACTTTGGGGTGAATTCACATCTCCTTTAGGGTTTTATATATTCCGTACAATTCAGGGGCGTTGTTTGAGGATATGAAAATCCCGTTTTCTATTGCTTCTTTGCAAAGATTTATATACTCATCGTATTTCGGATTTTGAGGAGTGAAACCCCAGCCCATAACTATTGTTCTTACTTTTTTGTCGTCGGGAAGTGTTTTGTTCTTTTCTATAATGTCTTTTATTGCCTCGCAAACTGTTCATCCTGAACATCTACATTCATATCGGTTACATTATAGTGAACTATTTCAGCATCCGGCGCGGTTTTGTGCATAACCGAAAGCATGCCGGCCGCGTGCCAGGAAGGGCCTTGTAGACTGACAACATTTGTACCGACGTCAGTTGTGCCCCTAACTTTATCGGAAAAAATTTTGTGAGGAAAGTATTTTTGAATGAATAACTCTCAACTTCACTTGCTTGAATGGTTCCATCTTTGTTCTTGTCGAGTATTTTAAACTGATTTAAGATACTTTTTATGTCCATAAATTAAATAACGGCTGTATATCTTAAAACTTTAATTTGGTATATAATCCATTTATGATAAAGGACTTAACAAAAGGCGCGCCGTTAAAACTTATATTGTTATTTTCGCTACCGCTGTTAATCGGCAACATATTCCAGCAGCTTTATAACCTTGCTGACATTGTAATTGTCGGGAGAACTCTGGGGGTTAATGCTCTTGCTGCGGTTGGTGCGGTTGCACCATTGTTTTTCTTGATTATGTTCGCGGTTGTAGGGCTGAACAATGGATTTGCCGTAATTACGGCACAACGCTTCGGAGCAGGTGATGAAAACGGAGTACGGCGCTCTGTCGTAATTTCTACAATCTTAAGCACTTTATTTACGGCGGTATTTTCTGTAATATTTTTCTTTTTAATGAAGCCCATTTTACTACTGATGAATGTGCCCTCTGAAATTTTTCATGATGCATACTGGTATATTCAAATCTGTGTAATCGGGCTTGTTACGGTGAACTTTTATAACCTTTTGGCAAGTGTTGTAAGAGCCCTTGGCGACAGCAAAACCCCTTTATATTTTCTAATCCTTGCTTCTGTTTTAAATATCTTTTTAGCGCTTTTATTCATATTAAAATTCGGCTTAGGCGTACCGGGTTCAGCTATTGCAGTTGTCTTATCGCAAGGGTTTTCTGTAATTCTCTGCATTTTGTACATCAAAAAACGCTTTCCGATACTTCATTTAAAAAAATCTGACTGGACTTTTAGGAAAGAAAACAGAAAAGAAGATATTGAATATATCATAGAACATTTAAAAATAGGATTACCTATGGCGATGCAGTTTTCAGTATTGGGAATAGGCATTTTAATAATACAAAGTGTGTGCAATACTTTTGGGACAGATGTTATAGCGGCATTCACGGCTGCGTTGAGAATTGAACAAATCGCGACAATGCCAATGATATCATTTGGGGTTGCTGTATCGGTGTTTGTGGCGCAGAACTTCGGGGCAAAGAACATTAGCAGAGTAAGGCAGGGGGTGATAAAAACATCTATAATTAATCTGCTTTTAAGTTTGGTTATGGCGCTTGTCATGCGTCATTGGGGAAGCGGAATTGTCGGACTTTTCATCGGAAGCGAGAAAACTTCTGTCATAAAGATTGCGCACGATTATTTATTTGTAAGCACAATATTTTACTTTTTCTTAGGCCAGATTTTCATTTTCAGAAACGCGCTTCAAGGGATAGGAAAGCCTTTAATCCCATTGACTTCATCGTTAGCAGAACTAATGATACGCTCGTTTGCGGCTGTATATCTTGCGGTGGAGTTTGGATATTGGGGAATTTTTTACGCCGGACCGATTGCGTGGATTACGGCGTCAGTAATCGTTGCAACAGGCTATTATATAAATATCAAAAAGATTATTCATCAACGCCGCTTAAAATTAATAAAATGATTACTTGAAGAATAAAAAATTCTGTGTAACAATCGTTTTGTGGTCATGTGTAAACGGGGCCAAGCGGCAGCCGCGGGCACCTGAAATTAAAAAAGGAGAGAAATATGTCAACAATTATTGAAGATATCGTAGCAAGACAAATCTTGGATTCACGCGGCAACCCGACAGTTGAAGTCGATGTAAAGCTTGCAGGCGGAATAATAGGCCGTGCAGCAGTACCATCAGGGGCTTCAACGGGAATTTTTGAAGCGCTTGAACTTCGAGACGGCGACAAATCGCAGTATGGCGGCAAAAGTGTTACAAAAGCCGTTGCGAACGTAAACAACATAATCGCGCCGGAACTAATAGGGGAAAAAGCAACCCACCAAAAAGAAATAGATACATTTATGATTGACATGGACGGCACTGAAAATAAATCAAAATTAGGTGCAAATGCGATTTTGGGAGTTTCGCTTGCGTGTGCTAAGGCGGCGTCATTGGCTTATGAGATGCCTCTTTACAGATACTTGGGCGGAATTAACGCTCTTACTCTACCGGTTCCTATGATGAACATTATTAACGGCGGCGCCCACGCTGATAATAACATTGATTTTCAGGAATTCATGATTGCACCTGTTGGCGCAAAAAGCTTTAAACAGGCACTGCGTATGGGCGCGGAAGTCTTCCACACTCTAAAAACAGTTTTAAAAGAAAAAGGCCTTGCGACATCCGTTGGTGATGAAGGCGGCTTTGCTCCCAACCTTCAGTCAAACGAAGAAGGCATTGAAGTAATTTTAGAGGCAATCAACAAGGCAGGTTACACAACAGAACAAGTCAAAATCTGCTTGGATGTAGCGTCTTCTGAGTTTTACGAAGACGGAAAGTACAAGCTTTCAGGCGAAGGAAAAGTATTTACAAGCAAAGAAATGGTTGATTTTCTTGAAAGCTGGGTGGACAAGTATCCGATAATTTCGATTGAAGACGGCATGGCTGAACAGGATTGGGACGGGTGGAAACTGCTTACAGACCGCATTGGCAAAAGATGTCAGCTTGTAGGCGATGACCTTTTTGTAACCAACACAAGACGGCTTGCTGAAGGTATCCGCCGCGGCGTCGGAAATTCTATTTTAATAAAAGTAAATCAAATCGGCACTTTAACAGAAACTCTTGATGCAATTTCAATGGCACACGCTGCCGGGTATACAGCGATTGTTTCGCACCGTTCAGGCGAAACAGAGGACACATTTATCGCTGATTTGGCGGTGGCGACAAACTGCGGGCAAATTAAGACCGGTTCAATGTCAAGATCCGACAGAATTGCAAAATACAATCAGCTTTTAAGAATTGAAGAAAAGCTGGGTTCTGCCGCAAAATATCTTGGCATTAACGCATTTAACGGGCGGCGGACGTAGTCCGCTCTTGTACTCTGGGGCTATTTTGGTGGTGGGCGCTTTTTCTATGGATTAGGATTTAAAGTCCAAGACTGAGCAACGCCGCTCGGGTAGGACGACGTCTTTTCACGATTTTCGTAAAAAAGTGCAATGCCCTAGCCTCTTCCGCTTGCGGGAGAGGGAAGAATTTCTTAATGAGCACGTTCCGGCAGGAACGCGCGAGTTTAGAAATTCGGGTGTGAGGGCGGACGTAGCGGTGCCTCTTTACTGCATTAGTATTTATAGCAGCGCGTTTGGTTTTCATAAAACACGCAATTCCACCCGTTGAATTTTGGATTTTATTTTTTTTCTGATATAATTGAGTAAAATTATAGCAATGAAAAGGGAATTTTGATATGGAAAAATTTTATTTAACCACTGCGATTGATTATGTGAACGGAGCGCCCCATATCGGGCACGCTTACGAAAAAATATTGACTGATATTATTGCAAGACACTATACACAGCGCTGCGACGATGTGTTTTTCCTTACGGGCACTGACGAGCACGGAATTAAAATCCAAAAAACCGCCGCAGAAAAAGGGATTACTCCACAAGAACTTACTGACGAAAATTCCCAAAAATTCAAAGATGCCTGGAAAGCCTTAGACATTGACTACACAAGGTTTATCAGAACCACAGACGACGATCACAAAAGAATTGTGCAAAAGATTTTCAAAAAACTTGTCGAAAACGGCGATATCTACAAACACAAGTATCAAGGCCTTTACTGCTCCGGCTGCGAAAGCTTTCTCAATGAAAAAGACCTTACAGAAGACGGGCTCTGTCCTGACCACTTGAAAAAACCCGAACTTATCAGTGAAGAAAATTACTTCTTTAAATTAACAAAGTACAAAGACGCAATAATTAAGCATATCAAGGAAAACCCTGATTTTATAATCCCGCAGTTCCGGGCAAACGAAGTTTTGAACCAATTGGAAAATATCGAAGATATTTCTGTTTCGCGTTCAAAATCCAACGTTCAATGGGCAATCGATGTGCTTGATGATGCTGAACAATCGATTTACGTATGGATAGACGCGCTTTCCAACTACATCACAGCGCTCGGCTATGATGTCGAAAACCCGTCCGAAAACTTTAAGAAATACTGGCCGGCGAATGTTCAGGTAATCGGCAAGGATATCTTGAAATTCCACAGCATATACTGGCCGGCAATTCTGATGGCGCTTGACCTTCCGCTGCCAAAACACATTCTTGCACACGGCTGGATTACGATTGACGAAAGCAAAATGTCAAAGTCTTTGGGCAACGTAATTTCGCCAACTGCCGTTTTGGAAAACTTTGAACTTGATATTCCGGATCCTTTCCGTTACTATATGGGCGTTTGCGCGCCTTGCGGAAAAGACGGAAATTATTCCGATGAAGATTTCAAAGAAAAAGTTAACGCGCACCTGGCTAATTCTATGGGAAACCTCTTAAACCGCACGCTTTCTATGCTTGTTAAGTATTTTGACGGTGAAATTAAGCCGGAATTCATCAGCGATAACCAGCTTCTTCAAATCGCTAAAAACAAAATTGATATTGTAAAAAATCATTTTGATAATTTTGAAATCGCAGAAGCAGGCAATGAAATCATTCAGCTTGTCGATATTACCAACAAATACGTAACCGACAACGCGCCTTGGACTTTGGCTAAGGAAGAAAAAATGACAGAATGCGGCCAGGTTTTGACAACTGTTTTGGAAATTATGTGCGTTGTATCAGCGCTTATTTACCCGTTCTGCCCGAACATTGCAATGCGTATGGCAAGCCAGCTTTCTTTTGATTTAAAGAACACAAAACTCGACAGCCTTGCTGCGCATAGCCTTAAACTCGGCAAACTCATCGCAAAAGAAGACATTAAACCGGTCTTCTTGAGAATGGACAGCGAGCTTGCTGACAAGAAAAAATAATTTATGAAAACAATTTTTGCAATTTTTTCAATAATTTTAATACTTTTTATCTGGTCTGTATTTGTTGAGCCGAATGTCTTGCGTATCAGAAAATACCAAATTGCAAATCCGGATTTGAGAGGATTAAGAGTGGTGTTTGCGGCGGATTTTCACTACAAACCTTACGAAAAATGGCGCCTTGAAAGGGATGTAAAGGCGATTAATTCCCAAAATGCGGACATCGTGCTTTTGGGCGGCGATTACGTAAACGGGCATAAAAAAGGCTTCACGCTGCCGATTGAGGAAATTAGTGCGGAATTTTCCAAAATCAAATCGAAATACGGGGTTTATGCAGTACTCGGAAACCACGACGGCTGGCACGATAAAGACGGCATTACAAAGTCGCTTGAGGCAAACGGAATAAAAGTTTTGGAAAACAGCGCCGTTCGGATAGAAGCCCCAAAACCTTTTTATATCGCTGGAGTAGAGGACATGCAGACTGGAAATGCTGATATACAAGAGGCTTTGGCGGGTACAGACAGGTCTGTAATACTTCTTTCACACACACCGGATATCATAGAAAGTGTTCCGTATGGTGTAAAACTTGTTTTGGCAGGGCACTTGCACGGAGGACAGGTGCGTTTGCCATTGCACGGGCCGCTGGTTGTTCCGTCGAAGTTCGGCACAAAATACGCAAGCGGCTTCTTTGATGAAAACGGCAAAAAGCTCATTGTTACAAAGGGTTTAGGCACAAGCATCCTTCCGCTGCGGTTCCACTGCATGCCGGAAATCATCGTAATTGAGCACACATAGTGTGCTCCTATACTTTGGGCACACGAAGTGTGCTCTTGTACTTTGGAACGATTTTCATGGCGGGCGCTTTTTTCGGAATTAGGATTTAAAGTCCAAGACTGAGCATAGGCGCTAGGGCCGTGCAATGTCTTCTCACGATTTTAAGACAGCAAGTTCAAATCCCTTCACCCTCGCCCCTTGCGGGAGGCAGACGTAGTCTGCACCTATACTCTGAAGCTGTTTTAGAGATTAGAAAAATTGACGTCCGGGGCTAAGGCTATTTAAAAAATCCCTTTATTTTCCCAAAAATGTTATTGATAAAAGTTCCGACGGTTTTTGGAAGTCCGCCGAGTTTTTTATATCCATAAACAGCCCCTCCAACAGCTAAAACCCCAAAGAGCCATTTTTTCCAAGACGGATTTTTAACAATTTTGTTGTCAGAGGCCCCGTAAACATCCGAAGATGGCCCTGATAAATTCAAATTAGGCACGCCGGCAACCGGAAATTGCGGACTGCCCATGTACCTTGGCCGGCTGCCTGTTATGTACGCCGCCGCATCAAAGTCTATAATTCCGGCATCCGCCAGCATATCTGTGCTGTTTACCCAGTTTAATGACATAACCTTTCCTTCTTCTTTATTAAAGTTAAAATTTTTGTCTAAATTGCTTTTTATACATTTATTTGTTAAATTTTATTAATATGAAAAGGCTTCTTGAAACAAACAAATATTTAATTCTTTTAATCGTGCTGGCGCTGTGTGCTGCGGCAATTTTTACGGGGCATTACGGCAATATTCTGCTGGACGTGGGGCGTGAGGTTTATTACCCTCAGCAAATCCTCAGCGGAAAAGTTTTATACAAGGATTTGTTTAACATTTACGGGCCGTTTTCGTATCTTGTGAATGCGCTTTTGTTCAAGGTTTTTGGCACAAAGCTTTCGGTGCTTTACACAAGCGGAGTTTTGTGCGCGGCAGGAATTGTGTGCGGAATTTACCTGACAGCAAGAAAGTTTCTGACTGAATTTTTAAGTTTTTCACTTGGTCTTTTTACGATTGCCGGCGGAATTTGCGCGTATCATTTATTTAACTTTACATTTGCATATTCGCAAGGAATGGTTTGGGGGCTTTTGGCGTTTGTGTATTCGCTTTTGTTTTTGGTGAAATACGTTGACACTTCCTGCGAGCCGAGCCGCGAAGCTTGTGAAAAAAATGTAAAATTTCTTTATCTTGCGTCTTTTTTAAGCGGGGCGGCGGTTTGCTGCAAATACGACTTTCTGTTGTATTCGGTCGTTGTCTTTTGCGTAATCTTTGCTTGCAGAAATCTAAAAATAATTTTGAAAGCTTTAGGGGCATTTGCCACAATTCCGTTAATCTGTTTTGGCGTATTGTTTTGGCAGGGGTTGAGCGTGGAGGATTTGAGAAACTTTGCTGCAATAATGCGGTTGATGTCTGAAAGCCAAACTTTAAAATATTTCTACAGCACGCAGGGGCTGTATTTCAGACTATCGTATATCCCGTATGTTCTGGTATTTTTAACCATTAGCGCAACAATATTCGGAGCTTTCGTACTTGCTGAAAAAATTAAGACAAAGAAAATTTTGTCATACATTGTTTTGGTAATTGCCTCAGCAGCGGCGTTTTTAGTAACAAACCCCTTGGAATTTATCTATCTGCCGGTTTTGGTTTTGATATTAGGGTTAATCGCGCACAGAAAGCTGTTTTCAAACATGCCGGCAGCAGTTTTGGTTGTAAGCGCACTCGCTTTATGCATAAAAACATTTTTCGGGCTATCTTATCAAACATATGGAAACTATTATATATCAACGGTTTTGACGGCATTTTTTGCGTTAATGTTCTTGTTTGTCAAAAAGGATTACCAAAAGAGTGCGGGGATTTTTCTCATAATCACGTCGCTAAGCATTGCTTTAAGCAACTTTAAGTCATTGCCGGATTTTAAAATTACAAACAAAAATTCAACGATATACACACCCCCCCAAGAAGGCCAAAGCACAACGCTTTTGATAGATTACATCGAAAAAAATACGCAGAAATCCGACAAAATCTTAATCTATCCGGAAGGTTTGATGATAAATTTTCTGACCAACAGAAAGTCCGACGGGTGGTATAATTCCATGCTGCCTTTGTATGTCGAGGTTTTTGGCGAGGACAAGTTCATTGAACATTTTCAAAAATCGCTTCCTGAATATATAATTTTCAACAACAAAAACATGAAAGATTACTATTTTGAATACATTTGTAAGGATTATGCCGTTGGGTTTTGCGCGTTTGTAAACGAAAACTACCGGCAGTCCGCCGTAATCTCCGGCGAGTTAAATTATTTAATTTTCAAGCGCAAAAGCCAAAAACTCATTCAAAAAGAGGATTAAAACGACTTTATTATAAGATAAAATATATTTGAGGGGGTTTTATGGGCATAAAAGATTTATCTGTAGAAGCGTTGTCGTTCCATCCCCAAACCAACGGGGAAATTTCAGAATCAATTACGAAAAGCTGGACTGAACAAGCTATTGAATGCTATTCCATCGGCTGCGACTGCCGCCGCTGCTCTTTGGCAAACGGGAATTACTCGTTCGTCTGTCAAATGCCGAAAGTCATTGAAATTCTCATTAAGTTCGCCGGCAAACCCGTGATTGTTTAACACAAATATCACATATCGCAAAAATCTCTTTTAATCTTTTTTGTTTCTGGTAAAATAATTTATGGAAAAGATTTATGAGATTTTTGATAGTTATATTTTGTTTAATAAGTCTTATGGCACCTGTATACGCAGAAGTTGAAAGGGTTTCGCTTGATGATGCCGTGCAGACAGCTTTGCGCAACAACCTTGACTTGCAGGCAAAGCGTAAGGAACTTGCTATTGCAAATGCTGACATAAAAATAGCAAACAGACTTCAAAATCCGCAAGTACAATCTAATATTCTAATCGGCCAGGTTAGAACCGGAAACTCAAGCCAAGCCGGGATTATGCAGCCGATTGAAATTATGAAACGCGGGCCGCGCAAAAAAGCAGCCATTGCTCAAAGAAAAGCCATCGAAAACCAAATCCGTCAGGCTGAACACGAATTGAAAATTAAAGTTATGAAAGCATACTTTGATGTGCTTTATTATAAGTCAGTTGTGCTTATTATGAATGAGCGCAAAACGCTTTTTGAAAACATGGGCGAAATCGCAAAAAACAAGCCGCAAAAGCTTTCAAACTACAAAATCGACGTTCTTCAATCCGACATTCGATACAAAAAACAACTTATAGAGCTTAACCGCGCAAAAGCAGATCTTATCAGCGCGCAGTTTAACTTGAACAAAGTAATTAACGCAGCACCCACAGACAAGATGTTTGACACAAAAGAAGCGTCGCTTTTTAGTGATGATTTAACCATTCTTGATATAAAGCTTCCCTCATATGAAGATATCGAGGCTATTGCACTGAAATACAGCTACTCGCTTAGAATTGCAGACAACGAAATTGAAAAATACAATCAGGAGTATAAGCTTTCACGTAATCAAAGAATTCCGGATATTATGGTAGGCGGCGGGTTTGCGTGGCAGGCAAAGTATGAAGGCGAAGGCAATTGGTGGCCGGGTGCTTACGTGGGCGGAGGTTTTAACATACCTGTTCTCTACACCTTCAGGCCTGAAATCGAGCGCTCTAAGATAATTCTTGAAAAAGCCAAAATGGATAAGGTTTCCTTTGAAAATAAACTCAAAATTACGTTAAAACAAAATTACAACAATTTCAAATACTCAAAGCAAAACATGGATTACTACAAAGAGATACTCAAAGAGTCCGACGAGATTTTGAAAATGTCAACAGACCGCTACAAAAGCGGCGATACATCGTTAATGAATTTAATAATAATTGAAAACGGCCACCAGCAAATCTTAAACGAATACATTGTCGCAATGGAATTTTATTACGGCGTTTACCTTGACATGATGCACAACATGGGCCACGACGTGCTTTTGGAAGAAGAAATCTTTGAGTAGAATTACAAATCTATGAAAAATTCTTTTTCGCCTACTGTTGTCATTTTGCATTTGTTGAGATTTTGGGGGTCAAACTGGAATATGTTCGCGCTTGAGAAAAACGCCGGTCTGTTTCGATTTTGGTAAAGTATAACTTTTTCTTCAACGTTACCCTTAAAAAATTTATTTAATACAGGTTTAATTTTATCAAAAACAGTATTCACACAGGGTTTGAGCCCGCCTTCGTCAAAAAACCCCGGAACATTATAAAAAACTTTGGGTTTCAGATTGTTGTCAAAAAAAGCGCCGTAAGTTTCCAATTGTTTTTCAATAGCCATTGCCTGATTGGCTTGCGAGGTTTGTAGAGGCGAGTAATGGGAAAGTATTGCAACAGGGTTTCCGTCTTTGCCTTTTGCCAAAATCCCTATTGAATTGCAGCCGGCAAGTCCATCTGTGTAAATTGTATTAATCCGCCCCGGCAGCATTCGCACTGCTTTGCATTCATTCATACCAACGTTGACTATTGACTTATCGCCTGAGCGCATCATTGCAGCAAGCCGCATTTCCGGAAGATTTTGGACACTTGCGCGGTTCTGTGCTATGGATTTTGTTATCGCAGGAAGCACCTTTCGCGTTAAATTTAAAATACTCAAATTACACCACCTTACTTCTATATTAAAAATTTTAAGCACAAAAAATTGCCCTAAAACTAAAAACTCTCCAAAATTTTGGGGAGTTTTTTGGGGCTAGTGTAAAAAAGTCCGGCAGCCGTTTTTTTTATGGGGCAAAGCCTTCCGTGTGGAACTTCATAACTTTCGCTAAGTGCCACTGACGGGCTTTTATATCTTCAATCGTGTTTTTTATATCTTCTAACTCTGCAAGAAGTGTTGTTAAGTCTTTTCGCTCAGGCCGGTAAACCTCTTTTTCTTCGGCCTCAACCCAGCCCGGCGAAAAACATCCGCTTTCAAAAATTTCTTTCATATCCATAGAGAAACCTCGCCTAATCCTTTTGTGAAATAAATGAATGAAACAAATCGACTAAATCAAATTTGCCGTATTTAAATCCTGATGGCACGTTTGTTTCACCGTAATCAGTGATTCTTTGCAAATCCTGCATTTCTTTGAAACTCATGGAGTTAAAGTCGAAGCTTGTCATTTCACCGTAATCAATCATCAAATCTTCCATATCCAAAACTTTTTTTTCATTCATAAATACACACTCCTTAATTTAAATTTCTGTATCTTACATTTAATCATTCGGAATGCGGGGCGTTAAACTTTAGAGAATATCGCGATTTGTTACATAATTTTACAAATCATACGGATAAAGGGTTGATTTTTTTGAAAAAATCATTAGAATAGTCATGAGTTAAATTATAAGAAGGATTTTACAATGACAAACAATTACGGAGCTTTATCGGGCATTTTTTCCGGCCTAACAAACACATATGCTGTGCTGAATTCGCAGTATGAAGACGGCGTAACTCTTGAAAATATTCTTGATGCGCAAGGCAAAACCTCTAACGCAACTGTTTTGAACGGGACTTTTGCATCATATTTGCAAAACAACTTTGCCTCAATAGACAAAAACAACGACGGAGTAATTACCTCTGATGAAATGCAGACTTTAACAAATAACATGTCAACACAAGGTTTGACGAAAGAACAGTTCACACAGTTGGCGCTTTCAGGCAACAGCGGGCTTTCAACAGCCACAATCAACAACATCCTGGAACACTTTGACGACATGGACACAAATGGCGACGGCAAGATTACAAGCGCAGAAATCGCTGCCTTCAGTGTTGACGGCGCAAAACAGGAAAAAATGGACGAATTTGCCCACAAAGCAGCCACAAATATGTCAACATTCTACGGCGATGACTCGTCTTCTGACGTAAGTTCCTACAGTATGTTGAGTTACAGGTACAAACAATCTAACAGTTAGTAACATATTCTGATTATGGAAAGGATTTAAGCACCGTAGAATAACATCTGCGGTGCTTCTATTTGTGCCAAATTCGCCAAATAAAAACCGGCAATTGGGAAAATTACCGGTAAAACTTCACTTTATCGTATTAAAGTAAAGAGGTGATGATTATATTTAAGTTTTAATTTAATTTGCTTCCTGTAGCCTTGTACAGACCAATGTAGTCAACCATGAATTCGACTTTATTTTGAGCCACAAGCTGATCTATAGTAAGCAGGTTTTCTTTGTACTGTATCAAGTCGAGCTTTGAAATCGTACCTTGGTTAAATTTATGTTCGTTAAATTTGTAATCAGCACGTTCAAGGTTTGCTTGTTTAAGCGTTTGATCGACCTTTTGTTTGTCTAATTTAACTTTAACAAGCGCGTCGTTAACCTCTTGAATGGCAGTTAAATTAGTTTTGTAATAGTTTTGCAAAATTCTTTCGTAAGTTGCTTTTTTCAAACGAAGGTTAGCAATCTTTTGACCGCCGGTGAAAATCGGCAGAAGCGCTCCGCCTGCAAGTGCAAACAGGGCATTTTTAGTTGTGAAAATACTTCCTATATCGCCTGCATTGAACAGTGCAAGTCCGGTTATATTTATTGACGGAAGAAATTCTTTTTTAGCTACACGAACGTCAATACCGGCTTTTTCGACAGAGTTTTCCGCTTTAAGATAATCCGGTCTTTGGATAATAATTTCTGAAGCTATATAATCCGGGATTTCGTTGTTGTAGTTAAGGTCATCGAAATTAGAACGTTCAAGAGACTTAGCGTTTTCGGGGCTTTCGCCGAGAAGCACGCAAAGCTGTGTGAGAGCAGTTTCTCTTTGTTTATTTAGTTCAATTAAATCAGTCTGGCCTTTTACGTAAGCCTTGTTAGCTTTCACAGTATCAGCAGTTGATACAAGGCCTTCTTTGTTGCTCAGAACCATCAAATCATAGATTTGTTTTCTTGATTTAACGATTTCTTCTTGAAGTTCAATTGTTTTGTCGAGCGCAACAAGGTTAAGATATGTTGAGCCGACAGCGGAGGCTATAGAAATATATGCAGCGCGTTCATCAAATTGCGCGTTTTCGTAAAGTTTCTTAACAGATTTTGTTTTGTCTCTGTTTTTCAAGAAAATATCTGCTTCATAGTTTACGATCGCCGGAACCGCGAAAAACATATCAGTGTTAGTTGCGCCGGGCATTTTAGTCAAAGCCGGAGAAGCGCCCACTGTCGCTGTCGGAAGTTCGTGTGCAAATTGAAGTCTTGTTTGTTGGTAATATTCTTCGACATTCAGGGTTGCCATTTTCAAATCATAGTTATTAATAATAGCTTTTTGAATGTAACCTGACAAAATATCGTCGTTGAATTTATCCCAAAAATCTATATTTACATAAGCATATTTGTAATCGTCGCTGGTTTTTTTGTTTTTCTTAACCATGCTTTTAAATTGTTTTGGGGCAGCCGTGGTGATATTATCTGCTGCGAGAGCAGGCATGGTTTGTAGACCCAGAATACCTGCTATAATTGCTGCTGATATAACCTTTTTCAATTTTGTTTTTCCTCTTATTTTTACTACTTGCATTTTTTATATTCATATGTTAGCATAATATTGTTGTAAATGCAACATATTTTTTTTACAACATAGTTACAAAGAATAATTTTTATTTAAATAAAGAAAAGAAAGTATGACAGAAAAAATAGTTCATTATATAGAAAGTATTCATTACGACCTTGAGCAGACAGCGAGGCTTATGAGATTGCTGAGCGTTCAATTGTTTGAAAAACTTAACATATCTCTTTCAATTGACGAATACGCCGCGCTTGACACTGTCTCAATTAATGCCGGAATTTGCCAGAGAGATTTGGCAAAACTTATTCTGAAAGACCGCGCTAACACCGGAAGAATTTTGGATTCTCTTGAGCAAAAAGGTTTTATCACACGCTTTATTGATACAAAAAATAACCGGCTGGTTAAGAAAACCGGGATTACTGAAAAAGGTTACAAAGAATTAAAATCTATTACTAGAAAATTCAGCGATTACATAAACAGCATGACGGCAGCTATTGACAAAGAAGAAGTCGATTCTATTCAACAATCGCTGAGACAATTTAGAAAAACTTTAGAAAAACGAGTAAACATGAATATATAAAAAGAGGTAGAAAATGGAAGAACAAAATATTCAAGCAGAAGAAATGAGCGAAAACACAGAAAAAACTCCACACAAACCATTTAAAAGATTTATCTTTATTGGTTTTATAATTTTTGCAGCAATCGCCGGCGGAATTTTCATTCACGATGCATTGCGTTTTCAATCAACCGATGACGCCTACGTTGAAACAACAACCGTTCAGGTCGCCCCGCGTGTAAGCGGTCAAATTACAAAAGTTTATATTAACGATAACGATCCAGTTACAGAAGGTCAGTTAGTCGCAGAAATTGACCCCGCTGATTATGAGGTTAAGCTGGCAAAAGCTGAAGCTGCTTATGAAAGAACTTTATTAAATCAAAAAAATGCAAAAGCAGTCTTTGCAGCAGCACAATCCAACATAGATGTTGCTAAAAAAGATTTGGACAGGTACACAAACCTTTACAAAGAAGGCGCGGTATCAAAACAAACCCTCGATGCCGCTCAGGCAAAATACGACAGCGCTCAAGCTAACTTAACACAAGCAGAACAGTCTTTGCTTTCATCTTCAAACAACAAAGTTGCTGATGCGGACTTGAAAGCAATGAAAGCAGACAGAGATAAGGCTAAATTAGAACTTTCATATACAAAAATTTACGCGCCCCAAAGCGGCACCGTCGCAAACAGACGCGTTGAAAAAGGTATGTATGTAAACGTTGGTTCACCGCTTTTTGTAATCGTTCCGCACGACGTTTGGATTGTTGCAAACTTTAAAGAAAATCAGCTTAAAGATATGCAGCCAGGCCAGCCAGTTGAAATTAAAATCGATACTTACCCGAACCGCGTATTCAAAGGCAAAGTCCAAAGCATTCAAAGAAGTTCAGGTGCAAAATCAAGCCTTTTCCCGCCTGAAAACGCAGTAGGTTCCTTCGTAAAAATCGTTCAAAGAATTCCTGTGAAAATCGTGTTCGACGAAAAAATCGACCCGAATGAATTCAATATTGTTCCGGGAATGTCTGTCGTACCAAAAGTTAAAGTAAGATAAGCTTATTAAATAAAACAAAGGACGGAAACCTGCCATAAGGCAGGCTTCGTCTTAAAGGATACCAATTATGTCAGAAAACGAAAATATTGAAAACTGGAAGCCTTCGGTTAATCCGTGGTTAATGATTTTACCCGTAATGCTTGCGACATTTATGTATGCGCTTGACGAAACCGTTGCAAACGTAGCATTACCGCATATTGCGGGCTCATACTCTGTCAGCAGCCAGGAATCTATCTGGGTTTTGACGAGTTACCTTATGGCAAGCTCTATCGTAATCCCTATGATTGATTTCTTTTGCAAATTCTTAGGGCGGAAAAACTTTTTCATGCTTGGAGTTTTTATATTTACAATAGCATCGTTTCTTTGCGGAATATCAAATTCTATAGGAATGATAGTTGTTGCAAGGGCTTTGCAGGGGATGGGCGGCGGCTGTTTAATGCCAATGGCGCAGGCCGTTTGTATGGAAAGTTTTACGGGTGAAGCACGGAATAAATCAATGGCTGTTTTCGGGCTTGTGGTAATTGTTGCCCCTATACTGGGCCCTGTAATGGGCGGATGGATTACGGAAAACTGGTCGTGGCCATATATATTCTTTATTAATGTGCCTATTGGCTTCATATGCATAGCTTTGGCAAAAAAATACCTAGAAGACCCTCCTTATGCGAGAAGACAAAAAAATGTACATCTGGACAAATTCGGTTTTATGTGGCTGTGTATTTGGCTGATACCATTGCAAATTGTATTTGACAAAGGTAACGACGCAGATTGGTTTAATGCACCGTGGATATGCTGGCTTACAGCCGTTGCTGTTTTGGGCGGAATAATGTTCTTTTATTCACAGATTAAGGGCAAAAATCCGCTCGTTAAACTCGATGTTTTTAAAGACATAAACTACGTTTGCGGGACAGCAATGATTATCATGATAAACGCAGTTCTGCTTGCATCTTTGGCCATTTTGCCGCAAATGCTGCAATACATGCTGGGATACGATTCTTTTTTAAGCGGTTTAGCAATAATGCCACGCGGACTTGGAGCATTAATTGCTCTTTTAATATTCGGCGTATTAGGCGGAAGATTTACATATAGAACGTACGGCCTGGTGGGGCTTGCCTGTCTTGCGGCCGGCGGATGGATGCTGGGTTTATTGAATTTGCAGATTAACCCGATGAACATCGCAATACCAAACTTTATTTTCGGTATAGGCCTGATATTCACAATGATGCCTATAAAAACTTTATCGTGTATCACATTGAGAAACGATCAAATGACAAACGCGTCAGGGCTTCAAAACCTTTTACAGACAATCGGAGGCGCAATCGGTACGTCGCTTGTTGCAACAATGATTTCGAGATTTTCGCAAATACACCAAAACCAGCTTGTTAAAAATTTAAGTGATGGCAGCGCCGTATTTGCCGAAAGATTAAATGCTTATGCGGGTTCATTCATAGACCTTGCCGGCGACAGCCTGAACGCGGCGTACATGGCGGCCAAAATGCTTTATAATCAATTATTGCAGCAATCAACATTGTGCGCATATATGACGACTTTTAAAGTTTTTGCCGTTTGCTGTTTTATTTTAATTCCGTTTATGTTTTTATTGAAAAGTGAAAAAGGGATAGGAAACAGCAAAGGAACAAAATGACAGAAAGCCAAACAAACGAACAATGGAAACCGTCGATAAACCCGTGGATAATGATTATACCGGTAATGTTGTCGGTATTTATATACGTGCTTGACGGCACAATCGCAAACGTTGCACTGCCGCATATGGCCGGAAGCTTCTCGGCAACCAGAGATGAGTCCATGTGGATATTAACAAGTTACTTGATTGCGGCAGGGATTGTAATTCCGGCTGTTGATTTTTTCAGCAAAGTTTTCGGACGGAAAAACTTTTTTATCATGAGTATTTTAATGTTCACAATCGCGTCAATGCTGTGCGGGTTGGCTAAAAACATTGAATTTATGATACTTGCGCGGATAATGCAGGGTTTTGGTGGCGGCGGAATTCTTCCGATATCGCAGGCGATTATTCTTGAAAGCTTCACGAAAGAGCAGCGCGGAAAAGCAATGTCCGTCTTCGGTATGGGCGTAATCTTAGCTCCTATTATCGGACCTGTGCTTGGCGGATGGATTACCGACAACTGGTCTTGGCCGTGGATTTTCTTTATTAACGTGCCTTTCGGATGTATTGCGGCTTTGATGTCCCAAAAACTCGTTGAAGACCCGCCTTATGCAAAAAAACAAAAAAATGTTAAAATTGATAAAAAAGGGTTTTTCTATCTTACAATATGGCTGGTTACGCTCCAAACGGTTCTGGACAAAGGCAACAATGCAGATTGGTTTAATGCGCCTTGGATTTGCTGGACTTCAGCGGTTTCTCTTGTTGCGTGCGTGCTGTTTTTCCACTCGCAGCTTACGAACAAAGATTCTTTAATTGATTTAAGCGTGTTTAAAGACAGAAACTTTTCGGCCGGAACAATTGTACAGGTGGTAATTCAGGCGGTATTGTACGCTTCGCTGGCAATTCTGCCGCAGTTTTTGCAAAGTATGCTTGGTTACACCGCGTTTTTAAGCGGATTTTCAATGATGCCGCGCGGCTTTGGAAGTATGACCGCAATGCTTTTGACAGCATCTCTTTCAAACAAAGTAGACGACAGAATTCTTGTAATTATCGGTTTAAGCCTTCTTGGCGGAGCAAGCTTGACGTTCGGCTCATTGAACCTGCAAATATCAAGCATGAACATTGCGATACCAAACTTTATAATGGGTATTGGCATGGGCTTGTCAATGGTTCCTATAATGAATCTGTCGGTCGAAACTCTTAAAAACAGCCAAATGACAAACGCAACCGGTATCCAAAACCTTTTAAAAAACATAGGTTCCGCAATCGGAACATCGCTTGTTGCAACAATGCTTACGCGTTTTGCACAAATCCACCAGTACATGCTCGTAGGAAAAATGCATGAATTAAATCCGGCATTTATAGAAAGGGTTCAATCTACAGCCGGCGCGCTTGTTCAGTATACGGAAATGACCGTTGCACAATATATGGCGCAGTATTCAATGTACGGACAACTTGTAAAACAATCTACCCTTTGGGCATTCATTGATTCATTCAGAATTTTCGGGCTGCTGTGCTTTGTAACAATTCCGCTTCTATTCTTAATCAAGAAAACTAAGAAGTCTATTTAACAATACCTTCTGTTTCGTTATACATAATCATGTAAAAATCCGGGCTTGTCATGTTCGGATTTTTCTTCATGAATTTTTCCACATCAAACTTTTGAAGATATTTGTCTAATTTTTGAACGACTTTTTCGCGGCAGCTGTTTTCTTCTTTAAGCTTTGAAATGTAGGAGTTGACCATAGATTTAACATCGTCTTGCGTCAAAATCGGCAGCCCGCCAAGACGAACTTCATCCGGTTCATCTTCTTCAAGGTATTTTTTTAATTCTTTTTTAGGATCTTGTTTTTGTCTTTTGCCGTTGCTGTCGGACGATGTGGAGGATGATACAGAACGGTTAAAAGGGTTATTAACTGAATTAAACATATAATGTCTCCGATTTATTTTACATGTAAATCGGCATTATTACTTTGAAACTTTAATAGACCATCTTTGAAATCCAAAATGACTTTGTCGCCTTTTTGAAATTCGTGTTCCAAGATTTTCATGGAAAGCGGGATTTCAACGGCCTGGCGGATTACACGGCGAAGAGGCCTTGCCCCGTACAGCGGCTCGTAACCCTCATCAGCCAAATACTTTTTCGCCTCATCGGTAATTGTAAGTTCAATATTCTGCTCCAAAAGTCGGGTTTTTAAAGAATTGGTTTGAATATCAACGATTTGTGCAAGTTCATCCTTTGTAAGCGCTTTAAACACAATAATTTCATCTATACGGTTGAGAAATTCCGGTTTAAACTTTTCTTTTAAAGCCCTGTCGACTTTTTCGCGCTTTTCTTCAGCGGAAAGGTTTTCGTCAAGAATGGCGTCGCTTGCAAGATTGCTTGTCATAATTAAAACAGTATTTTTGAAATCAACAAGCCGGCCTTGTCCGTCCGTAAGCCTTCCGTCATCGAACATCTGAAGCATTATATTGAAAACATCAGGGTGAGCTTTTTCGACTTCATCAAAAAGCACAACTGAATAAGGTTTGCGCCTGACGGCTTCCGTAAGCTGCCCGCCTTCCTCGTAGCCGACGTAACCTGCGGTTGCACCGGTTAACCTCGAAATACTGTGTTTTTCCATGAATTCTGACATGTCAATTCGTATCAGCGAATCCTCGTCATTAAAAAGAATTGAAGCTAAAGTTTTGCCAAGTTCTGTTTTTCCCACACCGGTCGGGCCTAAGAAAAGAAATGTTCCTATAGGGCGTTTGGGGTCTTTCAAGCCTGAACGCGCAAGACGAATTGCGTTTGAAATCTTGGTAACAGCTTCATCCTGACCGATTATGCGGTTGTGCATTGCCTTTTCCATACCAATAAGCTTTTCTGTTTCATCTTCCTGAAGCCTGTTTATCGGAATTCCCGTCCACTTCGCAACAATCGCTGCAATGTCGTCCCCGTCAATTTCCTGTTTTAAAAGACATTTTTTGCCCGCTTGAGCATGAAGCGACTTTAACTTCTTCTCCATCTCAAGCATTTGACCGTATTTAACCTCCAATGAAGCGGTCATTGACGGATTTTTCTTGTTCATTTCGATTTGGGTTTTAAGCTTTTCGATATTGCGCTTGACAGCGGCAGAGGAGTCGATAACTTTCTTTTCTTTAAGCCATTGCTCTTTAAGTTTTTCGATTTTTGCGTTTAAGTCATCTATTTTTTTGGTAAATTTTTCTATTTTTTTGGAAACTTCGGGGTTATTTTCGTTTTCGAGGGCTTTTTTGTTCATTTCAAGCCGGATTTTTTCGCGGATAAATATGTCAATTTCTTCGGGCATTGTGTCGATTTCAATACGCAGGGCGGAGGCAGCCTCATCGATTAAGTCGATAGCTTTGTCCGGGAGGCAGCGGTCTGCGATGTATCTGTTTGAAAGGTTGACAGCAGCGGTAATTGCGCTGTCAGTAATCTTTACGCAATGGAACCCTTCATACTTATCTTTCAGGCCGCGAAGAATGCTTATTGAGGTTTCGACGGAAGGCTCGCCGGCAATTACCGGTTGAAAACGGCGTTCAAGGGCTTTGTCTTTTTCGATGTACTTTCGGTATTCGTCGGTAGTTGTTGCGCCTATAACACGGATTGAACCCCGCGCAAGCATTGGTTTGAGAAGATTTCCGGCATCTGCTGAGCCATCGCCTGAACCCGTTCCCATCAGCGTATGAATTTCATCTATAAAAAGCATTAAATCATCGGAATTTTCCTCAATAGCTTGAAGAACTTTTTTAAACCGTTCCTCAAACTGGCCGCGGTACGACGCGCCCGCAAGCATTGCGCCCAAATCAAGCGCAAGAATTCTGTCGTTTTTAAGGCTTTCCGGAACATCGCCCGATACTATTCTCTGTGCCAAACCTTCTATAATAGCGGTTTTACCCACGCCGGGCTCGCCGATAATTACGGGATTATTTTTTGAACGGCGGTTTAGAATTTGTATTGTACGGCGAATTTCGTCATCACGGCCGATTACAGGATCAAGACCGTTTTCCTTTGCAATTTGTGTCAAATCCGTTGTGTATTTCGCTAAAGCCTCATCCGGTGTTTCGCCTGTGTTGTTTTCTGTGCTTCCTTCGTTTGTTTTAATATATTTATCAGCGCCGTGCTTTTTGGTTTCGTTGCCGTTCTCGTCAATTGTCAGGATGTTTTTGACTTCTTTAAGCATCTTATCGTAAAGAACGGTTTTGTTCAGGCTGTAGTGAACCCAGAACATATCAAGCGTCGGATCGGAAATCTTAAAAAGCGCTAGAAATAAATGTTCTATATCAACTTCTTCGTCTGATAACGCTTCGGCTTCTTCTTCAGCCATTTTCAAAAGCTTGCTCGTACCGGACGAAATTTTCACAGGCTCAAACTCACCGCGCGGAAAGTAAGTTTTTTTAACGATATATTCATTGAATTTTCTTTTTACATAACCGTTTCCGATACCGATACGCTCAAGAAGGATTACCGGTAAATCGTTCTCGTCAAGAAACAGCGCAAGCATTATGTGTGCCGGCTCAAGTTCACGGTAATTACGTGAAAGAACAAACGATTTGCCTGATTTAATTATTGCCTGTACGTGTTCTGTTAATAGCATAAGTTTATTATATAAATAACCGACGGTTTGCCAATCATATGAACGTGTGAGATTTATTCATAGAATTTTATATAAAAATTCTTTTTTTCATAAATATCTCTGCAAACTTGGACCAGGTTTTCGCCGTCTTTGGAGCGGATTTTGAAGTCGCCCTTGTCTTGTTTAAGAGTAAGGTAAAGCTCGTAAGAATCTATGACATCTTTGCCGTCGTAATCCTTTTTATAAACACCCTCAACATTACACAGCATAACTTCATCCATAGAAAATTCAGATTTTTCACTAATCTTTTTCAGTCCGTTAATATTGAAAATTTCGCACATTGAACCCTTGCAGGTAATTACTTTTTGCACATGGTTCTGTTTTGAAATCAAGATTGACGTTGCAATACAAACCAGCACTATTAATATAATTACGATTGATAATATAATTTTTTTAGCCAAAGTCATTATTTAATCCCCCATTGTTCTTGTAATTTTTTCAACTTACCTGTTCTGGCAAGCTCTTGTAAAAAGAAGTTTGTGTGTTCGCGAAGTTTTTCAGACTCTTTGCCTTTGCGAAAAGCCACGGCGTATGGCTCTTTTGAATATCTTCCCTGCAAAATCTTGACGGATTTGTCATTCGCCGTAAGGCCGTACAGTATAGTATCATCTGAAATTAACCCATCTGCATCACCGGATTTTAAAGCTTTAATAGCCTCGTCATACGTTTTGTAACCTATAACCGCGGCTTCTGGAAGCGCTCGTCGCACGCCCATTTCGCCGGTTGAGCCGTAAACTATTATAACCCTTTTGCCGTTAAGCTCTTTCAGCGTTGTAATGTCGCTCCCTTGATTAACCAGGACAGCCTGCCCGGCTATAAAGTAGGGAGATGAAAAGTCCATAAGAATTTTTCTGTTTTCGGTAACCGAAACCGCCGCAACCAATACGTCAACTTTACCCGAGTTAAGCATGGAAATTCTGTTTTGGGCGGTAACAGGCACAAATTCAACGGCTGATGAGGAGTTAAAAATAGATTTAGCAAGCTTTTCAGCAAGTTCAACGTCATATCCTTGGTATTTGCCGCTGCTGTCTAAAAACCCGAAAGGTTTGGCGTCCACTCGAACGCCGACAATTAGTTTTCCACGCTCAAGTATTGTATTTAAGTTATCAGTTTTTTCATTTTTGGCCGTGCACGCGCACAAAATAAGGCACATAAAAAGAAATATCGGTAATAATTTTTTCAGCATAAAGAAATGATAACGAAGGATTAAAGAAAAGTCAACGGGTTAAGCACAAAACCGCAGGAAGCCCCTCCCTCACGTTTCTTAACGAGCAGCGCGAGTTTAGAAATTCGGGTAAGGGGCGGGCGACGCCTTTTCACACGTCCCGTAATAATGTGCAACACCTTCTTTATCTTTATAAACATTTTCGGATTACCCACTCAAATAACCGGTTTTGGCAATGTCTCTCACGTCGAATAAGATACATAATCAGTTATAAGTTTGTTTTTTAAAGAAACTTTTAGGGTTTTTCTAAGCAAAAACTCTCAAACACAAGGAGGTAAAAATGACTATTAAAAAACTTACTGTGGCAGCTGCAATTGCCGTTGGAATAGCAACGTGTTCCTTGAATCAAGCAATGGCGGCTTGCCCGTGTGAACAACCAATGCCGACCGTTACCGGCCCCGCTTGTCCGTGTGAGGAAGCTTTACCGGTCGTTACCGGCCCCGCTTGCCCGTGCCAAACCCCGGCCCCAAAATGCAACAAGTGCGAAAAAGCACTCCCTGATTGCGAATGCCAAAAACCGGCACCTTGCGACCCGTGTGAAAAGAAAAAATCAGACTGCGGTTGCAATGACGAAATTAGCTGCGACAAACCGGCTGAACCCGCTTGCGCTGTATGTCCGGGCACTGGCAAACCCGACAGACAAGATATGAAACAAGTTTACGGTTACCCAAACGCTATTTACGGTACTAACAACTACGTTGGTCAACCCGCGAACTCTATCTTCTCTACAGATACTGCCTATCTCGGAACACCTGGTATGCTTTCTTCTACAGTAAACGGTGTTGCTGTTTCTTCTCAAGGCCAAGTTACAGGTGCAGCTTCTCAACTGCCTTGCTTAAACGAAGCCCCAACCCGCCACAACGGTATTCCTATCGAAAGAAATGAAAAAATCATGGACGGCAACAACTGTCCGATTGATTTCCAATCTTCTAACTCTCTTGATGCCGTTAGAAAATCTTTGGTTCCCTACGAAATAAAGGGGGAAAGCTGCACCGGTGCTGCAAGCCCGCTTTCCAGCAATTCTTGTATGTTCCCGGACGTTCCGAATAGCCACTGGGCAGCGTGCGATATTGACAAATTAGCTATCAACGACGTCGTTGTAGGCTATCCTGACGGCTTATTTAAGCCTAATAGAAATATTTCCCGTGCTGAATTCGCGACTATCTTAGTCAAAGGTTTCAACCTTGACAACTGCGGTTTAACTCGTGAAAACTTATTTAAAGATGTTCCAGCAAACAACTGGGCCAACGCTGCTATTGCCAAGGCCGTTGATGAAAACCTTCTTGCAGGTTACCCTAACGGAAAGTTCGAACCTAATCACCCTGTAACCCGCGCTGAAGCCTTAACAACAATCGCTAAAGGCATGACTTGCGATATGGACCAATGCAAAGCTGATGAAATCTTAAGCAAGTACGCTGACGGTAACACTGTTCCTAATTGGGCTAAAATTCCGGTTGCAAAATCTCTTATGAACGGCGCACTTAAAGACAGCCCTAACCCGAACATGATTATGCCTAACCGCGAAGCTACCCGTGCTGATGTATCTTCAATGATGCAAACAGTACGTGTTGCACTCGGTTACGACACTAACCCAAAAACTGCCAACAACATTTGCCCTGCTTGTCCTGTAGACAAAAAAGCTTTTGTTGAACAAGAAGAAATCGTTAAAATTCCGACTTTGAAATTAGCGATGATAGACCAAATTACAGCGAAATCTTCTCACGTGGGCCAATACTTCAGAGCTAACACGTTAGAAGACGTAACTATCAACGGCGTAACTTATCCTTGCGGTTCAACCGTAACAGGTCAAGTTGTTGAAGTTATCAGACCTTCAGGTTGTAACAAAGGCGCTTTGAAATTGTCATTCACATCAATCAAAAACGGCGATTGCAAAGCTAACTTGCCAAAACAAATCTTGCAAGCACAAGTTAACAAATCAAAACAAGTTAACCCTGTAGCAAGACTTGTCGAAGCACCTTTCACATTGGCAGGTTCACTTGTTGGTATAACAGGCCGTACAGTCGGCGGTGTTGTTACTAACTTAGGTAACGCAGTTGAAAACGTTTCAAACGACGCAGGTTACATGCTCGGCCACGTATTCCAAGGCCAATTCGGTGCTGCTGCACGTAACTTAGGCGACGGTATTTGGGAAACAGTTAAAGCTCCGATTGACGTAACAAGAACAGCATTGTCCGGTACAATGGGCTTATTCCAAACTACAGGCGACGAATTTGCTTACCTTGTTGACCCGCGCGGATACAAAATCTCCGCTGTTAATCCAAGAGAACACGTTACTATTGCATTCGGATGTTCAGAGTAATTATCGACTCTGCCGAACAGTAATTTAATTATTCGTCTGCCGAGAAGACCGATTAAATTTAATCGGTCTTCTTCTTTTTTAAATTACTCTATTCCTTATTATTCCAGGTAAGGCGCTTTTCTTTAAAGTGTTGTAAGTTTTACTTATGAATATTTTAAGAATTAAAAGGATTTACGAAAACGCAGAAAAAAGCGACGGTATCAGAATTTTAGTTGACCGATTGTGGCCGCGCGGAGTTTCTAAAGAAGCGGCTCACCTTGATTACTGGTGGAAAGACATTGCGCCAAGTACTGATTTACGCGAGTGGTTCGGACATAAAGCAGAAAACTTTAAAGAGTTTTCTATAAAATACAGACAGGAACTTAAATCGCAAAAAGAAAAATTATTGGAAATTAAAGAAATGCTTAAACATCACAATGTTACTTTAATATACGCTGCAAAAGATCCAAAAATTAACCACGCTATAGTATTAAAAAGTGTTATTGAAAAGCTTTAATTAATTAAATAACCCGCCTTTCGGCGGGAATTTGTTTATACCAGAAAGCCGGCTTCATAAGCTTGTTTTGGCAAATCGGTTTGATTAACTTCGCCTTTTTGCCAAACACCTGTCCCGTAAATTACGCCCTTTTCTCGCGCTCCGGAAAGACATGCCAGAAATCCGCGAAATTCTTCCACCGTCCGCTCTAAATTTGCTTTGTTATCGTCAGCGGCGGTCAGAATATAATAAAATTCTTTATTCGTAATTTTTGTATACATTGCGCAACACCTGTCAATTAAGGTTTTCATCTGTGCGCACATTGTGTAAAAGTAAACCGGTGTGGCAAACACGATTACATCTGCATCTATCATTTTTAATAGAATTTCGTTCATGTCATCACTCTGAGAGCACGCGCTGTAACCGTTTGAATTACATAATCCGCAGCCTGTACAGTAATTTATTTTTTTGTTTTTCAAAGAAATTTTTTCAATATGATTTTTTGCTTCTTGCGCGCCTTTGGCAAAGCTATCGCACAAAATATCAGAGTTTCCGCCAATTCTTGGGCTTGATGAAATTATCAAAACTTTTTTATCCATTGTTAATTTTCCTTTCCGTTGTATTGTTCATCGTTTACTGGTTCAAGCCATTCTGTCGTATTATTCGGCAGGTTGGTTTCTATTGAAATATGCGAAGACCATTTATCCGGCGCTGCACCGTGCCAGTGAATTACATCCGGCGGAATTCTAACGGTATCGCCTTTTTTAATAATCCGGATTTTGCCGCTTTTTTCGCAATAGCGCCCTTCGCCTGATGTAACAAGCAGGATTTGTCCGCCGCTGTGCTTGTGCCAATTTGTTCTCGCACCAGGCTCGAACGTTACGTTTGCGATTGAGGAATTCCATATTTCATCGTTTTCGCTCAGCCTGTATAAATACGTTGTGCCTGTGAAAAATTTGTTGTAAGGGTTAATTTGGCCTTGTTCAAAAGGCTGTTCAAAAGTTTTTGCGTCTGTCATGCTACCTCCAATTAGTAAAACTGCTAAAGTAAGGGTTAGAAACGTTTTTCGCATTATTTTAAGCCTCATTTAATCTATTACTTTATCAGTTTACAACCTGATAGCAGCTATCAGTCAAGAGGGTTTGTTAAAAATTGTTGTGATATATTAATTCTATGAAGTACAAAGGCTCAGTGTTTAAAAACTCAAAACTTAATCCGCAAAAAGCTTTTGACTATGGTTTTGTCAAAAAAGGAAACAGCTTCTTTTATGAAACAAAACTTATGGATGGTGAGTTTGTCTTAAATTTAAGAGTTTCAAAAGGCGCGGAAATTGATTACAATGTCATCGAAATTGCAAGCGGTGAGGAATATGAGCTTATTCACGCTGTTAACGCGCAAGGAAAATTCGTCGGCAGAATGAAAGAAGAATTTGAGAGTGTTCTTGCAGAAATCAAATCCAAATGCTTTGATTTAGACGTGTTCAAGAGCGAATATGCCCGCAAGATTATTGAATATATTAATAAAAAATATTCTGATAAAGCAGAGTATTTGTGGGAAAAGTTTCCAAACAACGCGATTTTCAGAAAGCCTGAAAGCCAAAAATGGTATGCCGCAATATTAACTGTTAAGAAAAATTCCATAGGACTTGAAGAGGACGGCGAAATCGAAGTTATAGATTTGAAAGCAGAGCCGGAAAGGATTAAAACAATAGTCGACGGCACAAAATATCTTCCCGGATTTCACATGAACAAAAAACACTGGTTTACAATAAAGCTAGACAAAACAGTACCAATAAGCGAAATCTGCTGCCTTATAGACGAAAGCCGCGAAATTGTATAAAAGCCGATGGTGAGGCTCGAACTCATGACCTGCTCATTACGAATGAGCTGCTCTACCAACTGAGCTACATCGGCTTTTTTTTAAATTTATTCGCTTTCTTCCACAACTTCTGTAATTAAGTTTCCGTAGCTGTCAAAGTGGCCTCCGGATTCTTCGATTATATAACGCATTTCCGGCTTGTTTGCTATTGCTTTTTTTGCTAACTCTAGGGCTTTATCAAAATCTTTGTATTCACCGATTAATGTTCTTGTGAATTCTGAATGATTTTTCTCTGTGTATACGTGAAACATATCAATCTCCTTTTTAATTTTTGTAATCCAACGGCACGATTTTGTCAAGTGTTTTTTATACTATAGACAACTTCGCCCGGTGTGTGGTAAAACTAAATTATGAAGGAAATCTTAATTGACGCATTCAAAGACAGCATTGCTCTTGTGCCTTTTTTATTTTTAATCTTTTTAATCTTAGAAGTTTTTGAGAAATACTTTTCTGATAAAATCTTTAAAATCACAAGGTTTTGCACCAAATCCGGCCCACTGCTCGGAAGTATTGCCGCAGCAATTCCGCAATGCTGGCTTTCTGTAATTGCCGCGACTTTGTATGTGAAAAAATACATTACAAAAGGCACGTTGATTGCGATTTTCATATCAACATCAGATGAAGCAGTGCCGGTTCTTCTTGCAAATCCAGACAAAGTTTCAGTTGTTTTGCCGCTTGTAATTACAAAGATTATAATCGGAATTTGCGCGGGATATTTAATTGACTTTGTATCAAAAGAGCCGCTTAAACATGATTGCGCCGAATTTGAAATAGAAGAAAAAGGCTGCTGCCATCACGAAATTTCAACCCATGATAAAAAACTTTTGCTTATACACCCGCTTAAGCATACATTAAATATTTTTGTATTCATCTTCTTCGTAACGTTGTTCTTAAACTTTCTTGTTGCAAAAGCCGGCGATAATTTAAGCGCAATATTTTTGCAAAACTCAATATTGCAGCCCTTGGCCGCATCAGTAATCGGGTTAATTCCAAACTGCGCAATATCAGTTCTGATAACCATGCTTTACATCAAAGGTGTAATAAGTTTTGGTTCTGTAATTGCCGGACTTTCAGCAGGTGCAGGTCTTGGATTAATTGTTCTTTTCAAAAAAAATTCAAATCTCAAAGACACTTTAAATATAATTTTTATACTCATAGCAATCAGCACAATCTGCGGTATAGCTATGAATTTACTTAATTTATGAAGAAATATTAACAGACTTATTATCCTCTTTTTTCAACACATTTGAAGCATGATAATCCTTTAAATTAATTTTACATATGATATGTAATCTTGACATTAAAGACAACTTGTTTTATGATTACATACAGGATGTAATAAAAAGGATAACTCATGTTTGACTCAATTAATTTAATAAAAAATGAATTACAAAATGTTATTGATATTTTTTGCCAGCAGCTATTCAGAAAAAATAGTACAAATTTACATTTGACTGTAATTGATATTTTTTCTGAAATAAAAAAATTTCTCTTAACACCGCAAGAGCATACTTACGAAAACTTTATTGATGAAATTAAAAATAAAAATTATTTATCTCTTATTTTTCCAAATAAGGATGAAGTTTATCATGACAAAAACTTTTATTTATTATTTAATACTTTCAGAAAATATTATGAAACGGACATAGACATTTATTCATTTAATTTTACAGCGGTGTTGGCGTTATTAAATATTATAAGAAAGCGGCATTTTTTTGGAACTCCTGAAAGAGTTCTGCCAATTTACATAGATATTGATGAAAACTCTTATTATAATAAAATCCTTTTTCCGCATTTGAAAACAGGAGCATCATTGTTTTATTTGATAAATACGTTATCTAAAAACAAAAATAAACACCTTGATTTATTTTCAAGAATCTTCACCGGTTACACTTTGGACTATAATAAAGAATTTATAGATAAACTTTCTCTTTTTATATACGACGAAAAAGCAAACATTAAGGGCCAAAAGTTTTTCCAAGAATGCTTTTGCGAAAAATATTCACATGCTTTTTGCAATTCAGAGTTTGGGTTGCGAGCCGATGAAGATAAACTTTATGACGATTTTGAAATAGTCAAAATGGGGCCTAAAAATAAAAAAAATATTCCACTTGAAGCCTTATACATAGAAAAAACCTACAATGCACTTGAAGAAAACGGAACATTAGTTATAATTTTGCCCAACGGAATACTGGAAAATAAAATCTACAAATACATAAGAAAATGGATTATCGAAAAATTTGAGATTGTTGAGATTGATTCATTGTACATTGGGGCTTTTCAGCCATACACAAACCTTAAAAGCTGTATTTTAAAACTAAGAAAAAAAACCGTTATTCCCAACAATTACAAAATAAAACTTGTTATCTACCAAAACGAAGATGAAATTAAAAATCGTACAGGCGAAACTTTGGAAATTCAAAATAGTTCATTGAATATAGACAACTTCACACCTGAGTACTACAAACGCAAAAGCTCTCCATATATTGAGTTTATCGAAAACACAAACACAAAATTGCTGCATGAAGTTGTTTATGCAGATAAATTCAAGGCAGACATCCTGAAAGACATGACTGCGACTATAAGATATATTGAAATCTCCTCAGTTGAACCGACCACAGGAACTATTCAAGATGCAAAGGTTATGTGTGTAAAAAACGCCCCCAAAAGAGCATATTACCAAGTACGTACAGGTGATGTTATAACAACAGTAGCAAGCGGAGTTATCGGCACAAAATCACACTCCTCAGCAGTAATTACAGAAGAATTCGACGGCTGCATCGTTTCTAACGGTTTTCGTGTACTCCGCTGCGATTACAACGTAAATCCATATTATTTATGGTTTTACTTACGCTCTAATTTTTTCTTAGAACAAGTTCGCCAGCACGCAGCAGGGAGTACAATTGCTACAATTAATGAAAAAGATTTAATGAATATCAAAATTATCCTCCCTAGCATTCTTGTTCAAGAAAAAATCGCAGATTTAGTAAAGTTAAACATAAAAAAATTAAAAGAGGCTCAAGACTTTTTAATTAAAAACGAAAACGTTTTTGAAAATTTGACAGAAAGGAGGCCGGACTATGACATTGAAATTTAATAATTTAATATCAATTATAGTCATATTTGTCATTGTTCTTCTGCTGGTATTGTAAAGAGGTTTAAAAGCCTCTTTTTAATTGCGGGGTTGCCATTAATCTGTTATTTGTATAATATTAAGCTATGCATATTGCTTTGAAAAATTCTCCTGAAAATGTATTAAATAAAGTTTTCGGCTATAAAAGTTTCCGCGGTAATCAAAAAGCTGTTATTGATAACGTTCTAAACGGCAGGGACACCTTTGTTCTGATGCCAACTGGTGGCGGAAAATCTCTCTGTTACCAAATTCCGGCGCTGTGCCTTGAAGGTATGACTGTTGTTGTGTCGCCTTTAATTGCTTTAATGCAGGACCAGGTTTACACACTCAAAGAGCTCGGCGTAAAGGCGGAATTCCTCAACTCTACGCTTTCTGAAAAAGAAAGTCTTGATGTTATCAAAAGAATTATTTCACATGATATTGACTTGCTGTACGTTTCGCCCGAACGCCTCAATATGGAAGGCTTTCAGGATATTCTAAAGCAAGTGCGTATTCCGCTTTTTGCAATTGATGAAGCCCACTGTGTTTCGCAATGGGGGCACGACTTTCGGCCGGAATATACGAAGTTTTCTGTATTAAAAGAACTTTTTCCAAACTCTGTCAGGATGGCGCTTACTGCAACGGCTGACGAAGTAACCCGCGGCGACATAATCGCAAATCTTCACCTTGAAGCCGCACAAGTGTTTATATCAAGCTTTGACCGTCCCAACATTGAATACTCTGTGAGGGTTAAGGACAATGAGAAAAAGCAGCTTTTGGATTTTATCAAAAGCCGCCACGAGGGTGATTCCGGAATAGTTTACTGCATTTCCAGAAAGCGCGTTGAAGCAATGGCTGAGTTTTTGAAAGAAAAAGGTTTTAAGGTTTATCCATACCACGCCGGGCTTTCCAAAACCGAACGAGAAAGAAATCAAGAAAGATTTTTGAAAGAAGACGGTGTAATTATGACCGCAACAATAGCTTTCGGCATGGGCATAGACAAGCCCGACGTAAGATTTGTAGCTCACATGGATTTGCCCAAAAGCGTGGAAAGCTACTATCAGGAAACAGGCCGCGCAGGACGCGACGGTTTGGCATCTGACGCGTGGATGGTATATGGATTACGCGACATCGTCCAGCTCCAAAGCTTCATCAACCAATCAACCGCGCCCGAAGAACAAAAACGAATTGAAAGAATTAAATTAAACGCCTTAATCGCATATGTAGAATCAACAGAATGCCGGCGAAAAGTTTTGCTTGAATATTTCAGCGAGAAGCGCGAAGGGAATTGCGGCAACTGCGACAACTGCCTGAACCCGCCGGTTACATACGACGCAACCGTTGATTGCCAAAAGGTTCTCTCCTGTATTTACCGAGCAAATACTTCGACATATGGTTTCGGCGCCGGGCACATCGTGAACATTCTTCTCGGCAAAGAAGACGACAAAATTCTTAAATTCCGCCATAACAAACTCTCGACTTTCGGCATAGGGAAAGATACTACAGAAGCCCAGTGGCGTGCGGTTATAAGACAGCTTATCATACGCGGCTACATTGATATGGAAGTCCATTATCAATCATTAAAGCTTACAGCTAAAGCCACTGACGTTTTGAAAGGTCTTGAAAAAATTGAACTTCGTAAGTACATTCTTCAGCCAAAAGAAAAAGTTAAGAAAAATAAGTTTAAAGAAAAATTCGGACTTACAGCAGATGAAGACATGGAGCTTTTCAAACGCTTAAAAGACTTGAGGATGATTTTTGCAAAACGCGAAAACCTTCCGCCATACGTTATTTTCCACGACAAAACTTTGATGGAAATGGTTTGCCTCAAACCAAAAACTTACGATGAATTAAGAGAAATTACAGGAATCGGAGAAAGAAAGTTAGAAAAATACGGGCTTGATTTTTTGAAAGCAATCAACGGGATTTAAAATCCCAACGCCCATTTAGAAAAAGGAGAAAATTATGTGTGATAAAAACCTTACGATTGATAAAGAAAAATGTATTCACTGCGGACTCTGCTTAAACGACTGCATGGCAAAATGCCTTGAATTTGACAGCGAAAAGTTTCCGCAATTCGCCCCCGGCGGCGAAGAACGGTGTATCAAATGCCAGCACTGCCTTGCAATCTGCCCGACCGGAGCACTTTCAATTCTCAATAAAAATCCGGAAAACTCTGCGCCTATTAAAAATTCAATACACCCTGATGATTTGTTTAATCTTATACAATCAAGGCGCAGTTTCAGGCATTACGAAAACAAAAACCTCGACAAAGATACCTTAAACAAATTAAAAAACATGTTAAACTATGTTCCGACAGGCGTAAACAACCACGGGCTTTTGTTTTCATTCATTGATGATGTGAAAGTTATGGATGAATATCGCGAAAATGTAAATAAGAAAATTATTGAAACAGTTTCAAACGGCGAGAACAAGGATATAACTGAAAAATTTTCAAGATACAAAAACGCCATACTTAACGGCGAAGATGTAATCTTTCGCGGGGCACCACACATGGTTGTTGTTTCATCGCCGAAAGATGCGCCTTGTGCGGCGGTTGATCCGATGATTGCTTTGAGTTATTTTGAACTTTACGCACAATGTCTCGGTGTTGCAACATGCTGGTGCGGGCTTGCTTACGGATGTTTGGATTTCTTTCCTGAATTCTGCAAGCCGCTAGAAATTCCGCAAAATTACAAGCCACAGTATGCAATGCTTTTTGGCCCGCCAAAAGTAAAATATGCCCGCGCTATTCAGCCGGAACCTTACAAAATGATTTCTGTAAAGGGTTAAGTTTTTATTTGACAAACTCCTCGCTAATCATTAAAGTAAGAGTATGAATGTTTTAATTACAATAATTCTTCTTGCACTTTTAACGCTGCCGGTCAGCGCGCAAACAACACTGACGGGTGGAATTGGATATAACGTTGCTTCAGCGCGGGAAGAACTTTTGCAAAATAAACCTCAAAAACTTTCCGCTCAATTAATTTCAAAACATCTGCGCGACGAAAATTTCAGCGAAAACATGAACTATCTTCTCAAAGGCCATGCTGAATTGAAAGATCGCACACTTGCAATGTTTTCAGACGGAACTTACGCGGTTATGCTCCACCAAGACAAATTCCACGTCTGGTATTACTCAAAGAGTGGAAACCTTCTTTATGCCGAAGAAAAAGACGGACTGGATTACCCCTACAAGTCCTACAAGTACAACACAAACGGAAAACTTATAAATATGGGCTTGAGAGTTTCAAAAGGCGAAACTTTCATTTACACACCTGAGGGAAAATTAATAGCCCACTGGATTAATAGCAATGGTTATGATGAAAATGGTAATATCATCATGACAAGAAAATACGCAGAATAATTCCAAAAAATTTTACCCATTGACAGAATGTTTTTTAGGGTTTAATATGTAATTAAAAATTAGTTGTAATGACAACCGATTTACATAACAACTGAGGTAATTATGGAATTAGAAATTGAAAAAATTAAATTTTTAAATAACTACATTATTCCGCATATAGCACTTACAACTTACAAATACCGCGCCAAGGCCGCTGCGCTCTGTAAAGCAAAAAATGCAGGAGCTTCAATTGACCAATTTATAATTTTAAAAGCTCTATCCCATCTGAACAACCTCACCCAGCAAGAACTAGCTGAAATTCTATACAAAGACAAGTCAAATTTAAGTCGCATGATAGACAGCTTGGCTTCTAAAGGCTTGATAAACTGCACGCTTGACACAAAAGACAATCGCGCCGTAAAACGGATTCAAATAACTGATAAAGGTCTTAGTCTTGTTGAAAATTTTCTCCCTTATGCAATAGCGCTTCACGATGCGGCTTTTGAGGGTATTTCGCCGCAAGAGATTGAAACCGTCAAATCCGTTATGAAAAAAATCCGTTCAAATTTGGACAAAAATATTGAGGCTGAATTATGAAAAAATTTCTCGCACTTTTTGTAACGCTTGTTTTCTTTGTAAATTCGTCAGCAACGGCCTTTTCTTTCAAAAGAAAGAAAGTTGATCCGCTTGATTTGAAAGAAAAAACAGAATACATCAACATGAGTTTTTGGGAAAACTTTGAAGACGAATATTTGATTTATTATATTTGTGAAGCAATAAAAAACAACCATGATGCAAGAAAAGCTTCTTATACCGTCGAAGAGTACCGTCAGAATGTAAAGAATTCTTTTGGTAAAGAACTTCCGTCTTTAAGCGTTGCAGCGAATTATGCAGGCATTCATGTTCCGCAGCTTGATAACTTCACACTTAAGTCCAATGCTTTTTTACTGCCGTTTTACGCACAGTATGAGCCGGACTTTCTTTTGAAAAACCGCGACAAAACCAATGCGGCTAAAAAAGAATATGAAGCTGTAAAATTTGATGAAAAAGCTGTTTACATCTCTCTTGCAAGTGATGTGGGAACCGCTTATATAAACCTTTTGCAATATGATAAATTAATCGCGCTTCAAAAAGATATTCTAAAGTCAGAAGAGGGAAAACTTTCGCGCGCCTTGAAAAAATTTGAAAGCGGCGTCATCGACACAACCGAACTTAACGTTTCCCAAAAAGCCCTCGAAACAGCAAAAAATGACCTCGAAACAATGGAGAAAAATCGCGATACAGTTTTAACGCAGCTCGCTGTTCTTATAGGGGCTTCGCCGGATTGCACAAAAGATTTGAAGCGCGGCGACTTTGATAAATTTGAATACAAATCCCAAATTCCGCAAAGTATTAAATCAGATGTAATCTTTTCGCGCCCAGACGTTATGGCGGCCGAAAAACGCCTTGATGAAGCAAAGATTAACGTTCGTGTTGCAAGAAAGGAGTTTTTGCCAACATTCAACATAACAGGACTTTGGGTTTTCAACACTATTGCGCCCGGAACGTTTTTTAGCTGGCAGTCGTCTTTAGCCGCAATTCTTGCCGGCGCAACTCAAGATATATTCAAAGGCGGCCAGAAAATCGCAAAGCTTCGTATTGAAAAAGCACGCTATGAGCAGCTTTTCGAGAATTACAGACAAACAGATCTTAACGCTGTAAAAGAAGTTAACGACGCGCTTTGCATAATTAAACACGACACAAACATCGACAACAACACTATTAAATACTTACTTCTTCAAAAGCGCGACTATTTGAATATGCAAAAAAAATATTCACGGGGAATTGTTTCTTACATTGATATTCTGGACGAGCAGCAGCGGCTTTTGAACATCGCCCAAAACCAAACCCAAACAAAAACTTCAAGAATGATAAATTACATAACTCTCTACAAATCTGTCGGAGGCAAATTATGAATAAAAAGAAAAAGATTTTAATACTTCTGGTAATCTTGGCGCTAATCGGCGCAGGATGGTACTTTTATACACATCGCAGGGTTAAAATAAATGAACTTACGCTTTTTGGAAATGTCGAAATTCGTCAGGTAGATTTGAGTTTCCAAGTTTCAGGAAAAATCGAAAAGCTTCTCAAAGAGGAAGGCGACGCGGTTAAAGCCGGAGAACTCGTGGCTTTAATGGATGCGCGGGACTATCAGGCTAATTTTGAAAAAAGCATAGCAGAAGCAGAGCGCACAAAAGCCATCAGTGCAAATGCGGCTTCACAATACCAAAGACAAGCGCCTTTATGCGTGGATGATACGGTTTCACAACAGGAATGCGACAATCTTTTCAATGCAAAAAATGAATCAAAAGCAGCTTACGAATCAGCCCTTGCTCAAAAGAAAGACGCCAAAAACAAACTTGATTATACAAAGGTTTACGCGCCAGAAGACGGGATAATTACAACAAGAATTCAAGAGCCCGGCGCCATAGTTGATGCCGGGCAGCCAATTTTTACACTGTCAAAAAACAAGCCGATTTGGATAAGAACTTACGTTCCTGAAACGCAGCTTGGAAACATTAAATACGGCATGGAAGCAAAAGTCTTAACCGACAGCATCAACCCTGAAACAGGCAAAAGACGTGAATACAAAGGCTGGGTCGGATACATTTCACCGGTCGCTGAATTCACGCCAAAAACCGTGCAGACTGAAGATTTACGTACAGACCTTGTTTACAGAATAAGGGTTTATGTAAACGATATTGACCCGTTCTTGAGACAAGGCATGCCGACAACGATTAAAATCGAGTTGAATAACGCAAAATGAATACGGTTGAAATTAAAAATTTAATAAAAACTTTCGGTTCAAAAAAGTCCGGCTATATCAAAGCTATTGACGATTTAAGCGTCAACATAGAAAAGGGGAAAATTACCGGACTTATAGGTGCTGACGCCTCAGGAAAAACAACATTAATAAGACTTCTCATAGGGCTTTTAATACCTGATTCGGGGGAAATTACGACCCTTGGGGTTTCGCCTGTCGAGCACAAGGATGAACTTAATCCCAAAATAGGTTATATGCCTCAAAAGTTTGGACTGTATGAGGATTTGACCGTTATCGAGAACCTTAACCTTTATGCGGATTTGAAAAATGTTGAAAGAGATTTTGATAAACTTTTGGAGTTTACTGATTTAAAAAGATTTCAAGACCGGCTTGCCGGAAAGCTTTCGGGAGGAATGAAGCAGAAACTAGGATTAGCCTGCGCGCTTTTGGGCGAACCTGAATTCCTTGTTCTGGATGAACCCTCTGTTGGTGTAGACCCGATTTCGCGCAGAGAGTTGATGAAAATGGTCAGAGAATCAATTACCGATAACATGACTGTTCTTTGGTCAACAGCTTACCTTGACGAGGCTCACAGCTTTGATACGGCAATTGTGCTTGACAAAGGCAAGGTTATTTTTGACGGCAAGCCAAACGATTTAAGCGAAACAACCGCGGGGTTTGAAGCTAAAGTAATTGAGCTTATGGGCGGTTACAAGCAGGAAAAATCTATTATTGCCGAAAACTTTGTTATGAAGCAGACTGACAACAAAATGAACTGTCCTGTCGAAGCCATAGATTTAGTGAAAAAGTACGGGGATTTTTACGCTGTAAAAAATAACTCGTTTTGTATTCAAAAGGGTGAAATTTTTGGACTTCTCGGGCCAAACGGCGCGGGCAAGTCAACTTCTTTCAAAATGATGTGCGGTCTTGCAGCGCCAACATCAGGAACTGCCAGAATTATGGGAATTGATATTAAAGAAAATCCTTCTCTTGCGCGCTCATACTTAGGTTATATGGCTCAGAAGTTTTCTTTATACGGGAATTTAAGCGTGAAGCAAAATCTACAATTTTTCGCTGGAGTTTACGGCGCAAACATTTTTGAGCGTAAGAAAAAAATTGACGAAGTCGTTGAAGTTTTCGGTTTTGAACCCTTTCTTAATCAAAATGCCCAAGAACTTCCGCTGGGATTTAAACAGCGGCTTTCGCTTGCTTGTGCTGTAATTCACAATCCGCCGATACTTTTTTTGGACGAACCAACCTCCGGCGTTGACGTAATTACAAGAAAAGAATTTTGGAACCACATAACCTCGCTCGCTAAAAAAGGTGTAACTGTACTGGTAACGACGCACTTTATGGATGAAGCCGAATACTGCGACAGGGTTAGTCTTTTTTACAAAGGCGAAACCATCGCAATCGGCACTGTTGAGGAATTAAAAGCAAAAGCCGGCGCTCAGACTATGGAAGATACTTTTATTAATCTTATTCAAGAAAGCGACAAGCAAAAAGAGGGGGAAAATTGAGCATACTCACAGCATTAATTAAAAAAGAGTTTTTCCAAATAGTTCGCGATCCGTCAAGTATTTTGATAGCGTTTGTTCTGCCGTTAATGCTACTTTTAATATACATGTACGGCGTAAACATGGATACAGTACGGGTTGCAATAGGTATCAAAAACGACGACCCGGCAGTTGAAATTCAAACGCTTGTAAAATCTTTTAATCAGAGTAAATTTGTGAATTCATACTCATATGATGACAAGGATTTGATGTACAGGGACATAGCGCGCTCAAAACTTCGCGGGGCAGTGATTATACCCAACGACTTTTCAAGAAATCTTTCGCAGAGAAAGACGGCCGATATGCTTGTAATAACCGACGGCAGCGAGGCTAACATGGCAAACTACGTTCAAATGTACCCGCAGGCAATAGTTTCGCAATGGCTTCAGACAAGCAAGTACAAGTACAATGCACAAATGCCTTTAATTAATGTTGATTCAAGGTATTGGTACAATCAGGATATAAACAGTCATTATTTTATTTTGCCGGGCTCACTTGCGATTACAATGACGTTAATCGGAATTCTTCTGACCGCACTTGTAATTGCGCGGGAATGGGAGCGCGGAACAATGGAGGCGCTTTTAAGCACCAGTGTCAAAAAAATTCACATTGTTCTAAGCAAATATATTCCGTATTTCACACTTGGAATGTTTTCAATGGTATTCAGTGTATTTATGTGTATTGTTGTTTTCAAAATACCCTTTCACGGAAATTTGATATTATTGTTCATGTTCAGCGCGCTGTTTTTGTTTGCCAACCTTGGGATTGGACTGTTAATTTCTACAAAATTAAAAGACCAGTTTTTATCAAGCCAAGTTGCAATTACAATTGGATTTTTGCCAGCGTTAATGTTGTCAGGACTTATTTATCCAATAAATTCAATGCCTGTATTTTTTCAGATATTAACGAAGTTTTTGCCGCCAAGGTACTTTGTCTCGTTCATACAAAGCGAGTTTATGGCAGGAACGGTTAAGGAAATTGTTATAATAAATTCTTTGTACATGCTGATTTTAGGCTCAATACTGTTTGTCGCTGTTTACAAAAACACGCAGACAATGCTTGAAGTCAAAAAGAAAAAGCGGAAGGTTTAAATGCTTACACGGATACTTGCACTAATACGAAAAGAATTTTTGGCCACAATGAGAGATCCCAAAAGCCGCAGCATAATTATTGCAATGCCGCTTTTGCAGCTATTTGTATTTGCAAACGCAATTACCCTGGAAATAAAAAATATAGATATGGCTGTTTTGGATTACAACAACTCGGTTGAAAGCAGAGAACTGGTTTCAAGGTTTAATAATTCAAAGTGGTTCCGCAAAATCACCTACGCCCAAAACCCTCAAGAAGTAAAACATCTTGTCGATACCCAAAAAGTCCAGATAGCTTTAGAAATTAATAATGATTTTTCAAGTAATATAAAAGCAAATAAACCGACATCCGTACAGATAATAGTAGACGGAAGACAGACAAATTCTGCGTCTATAGGCAATGGTTACGCCTCACAGATAATATCGAATTATTCCAACGAAATTTCGCCTGCAAAATCTCAAGGTGGCGTAAACCTTGTTATTAGAAACTGGTTTAATCCGAACATTGAATACAAATGGTTTTTCGTAGTTTCTATCGTAACTATGCTTGCGCTAATGATTTCAATACTTTTGACGGCAATGTCGATTGCAAGAGAAAGAGAGCTCGGAACTTTTGACCAGCTTATTGTTAGCCCGCTTTCTTCTTTTGAAATTCTTATGGGAAAAACAATTCCGCCATTAATCATTGCAATGAGTTTGTCTTTAATAATGACAGGGCTTGCGATGTGGATGTTCAAAATCCCTTTTGTCGGGTCGTTTCCTATGTTTGTTATTTCAATGTTTTGCGCATTGCTTTCAATTGTAGGAGTCGGGCTTTTTATTTCGTCGCTTTGCAAAACCCAGCAGCAATCAATTTTGGGCGTATTTGCTTTTCAAATGCCTGCTGTGCTTTTGTCAGGTTTTGTTTCGCCGGTTGAAGACTTACCCAAAATTTGGCAGTATATTGATATCTTTAACCCGGTTAAATATTTTATGGTGCTTTCAAAAGGTATTTTTCTAAAAGGAATGGCGCCTGTTGATGTTTTCCAGCAAATTATCCCGCTTCTTCTGATTGCTGTCTTAACCCTTTCTATAGCAGGGTGGACATTCAAAAGAAAGCTCGATTAGAACAAGACTTGAAAAAAAATTTTTTTTATTGAAAAATAGTTTTGTAAAAATTATAGGAATTTAAGATATGCATTTACCAATTAGAATTAACCCCAAATTTTTTCGTGCACAAAATTTCAAACAAACAGCCATGAAAAAAGTTATACCTTCTGCTGTATTGATTGCAGAATCGTTAGGCTCATTCAGCGCGCACGCTCAGCATTTTGAAAAAGGCTTGCTGGCATATGACGAGTTTACAAGAGCTAAAACAATTACAAATTTCATACCAAAGTCGCCAAAGCCAAAAGCTGTTCCAATACCGCCTTTAGCCGGCAATGACTTTATGCCGAAAAACAATTATTCAGTAAATTCACACTGCGTAAGAGACATTTACAGAGGAACAGAGGCAGAATTGAACCACTTTATCGAAAAGCTTATACCGGCTAAAAAAGGCCGCAAAGATTACAACCCGCTTTACAACAAAGGCGAAAGCTTCATACGCATAGGCAAAAAATACAACATTAACCCATCTGTGCTGGCCGCGATTTCCATGATAGAAAGCAGCCGCGGTACATCAGTTCTTGCGCTCAAAAAAAACAACGTCGGCGGTTTGAATACAAAAAGAAAATTTAAAGATGTTGAAGAATGTATTGAAAAAATGGCCGAAATATTAGATAAGCGCTACAAAGAAGGAACCCGAACAGTAAAAGAAATCGGACTTTCCGGTAAATACTGCGCCAAAGAAGCCGGTGAACACTGGGCTAAAAACGTTGTTTTCTTTTTAAACAGAATGTAATTATTTATTCAGCGCCTTAATAAGCATAAGAATATTTTCGCCTAAGTTTTGCATATTAGCGAGGGCTTCAGCATCGTTAACCACTTCGCCTTTGTCTCTGCCTATGCCGAAATTCCAGTAAGTAGAACCCGGAATAATCATTTCAGACATAAGCATCATATGGTGAACAGAAGCTTGAATAGCAGGCCCGCCACCTCTGCGCTGGGCAATTACAGCCGCACCGACTTTATGCTTGAACAGTTTTCCGTTAGCCAAAGCAACCACGCCTGCGCGGTCGATTAAGGCTTTCAACTCCGCTGTCATGTCTGAAAAGTAAGATGGTGTTCCAAAAATTATCGCGTCTGCTGAGAATAAATCTTCCAGCAAATCGTTTAAAATATCGTCGTTAAACGCGCATTTGCGGTTTAAGAGTTTTTGACAAGCCCAGCAGCCGCGGCAACCATGAATGTTTTTTCCGCCAATTTGAATCATTTTTGTTTCTACGCCTGCTTTTTGAAGCGGTTCAAGTGCTGCTTTTAGTAATATTTCTGTATTTCCGCCACTTCGCGGGCTCCCGTTAATTGCTACTGCTTTCATTAACTCTCCTTTATTTCGTATTCCATAATAAAATCTTCCATCAAATAGCCGTCGCCGATATTGACTGTTACATTTGAAATGATTTTAAATCCCCAATATTCATAAGTTTTAATTGAGTGCGTGTTGAATTTATTTACCGTAAGCTGTATTTTATCAAAATTGTTGTTCTTAGCAATTTTAACAATCTGATCAAAAGACATTTTGCCGAACCCTTTGCCGCGCAAACTTTTCTTGAAGTAGAGTTTTGAGAGAAACAGGTGGTCATTTTTTGGTGAAACTCCAAAATATCCGACATTTTCTCCGTCTTTTTGAACAAGAAAATAACAGTAATTTTCGTTACGCATTTGATCTTTAATAGCCGCTGCGGATTGGAATTTATTAATCATATAATAAATTTGACCTAATGTAAGAATTTCAGGATAATACTCAAACCATATTTCATAAGCCAGTGTAGCAAGCTCTTGGATTAAACTCTCATCAACTCTTTTAAACTTTATCATTAATTAACTCCATATTGCATTAATAGTACATAAATCTTCACCTGAATCTACGTTTTGCAAAAGGTGAACCGTTTGATTTTGATTTACAAATTGAATTTTGCTGAGAACTTTACTGCCGTATTTTATTTCTTTTTTGAAAACCATATCTAGAATTTTTAAATGTCTTGAGGTTTTGAAATCAAAGCTTAAAGGCTCAAAAGCCCAGATAATATAATTGCAGTTGTTGGCGTGGCAATTAACGTCAATATCATCGTAACGGATTTCAAAAACTTTTTCTATATCAGCTTTTTCAAGCGGCATGATTTTTTGAAAACTCAAATCTCCTTCGCGTTTTTCAAACTTTGGCATGTTGGGATTTCCTTCGAGGGCTTTTTCTATAGGGACGATGCTCTTGGAATTCATGTCAACGAGCGACCATGTACTGATAATTTTAGCAAGGCATTTTTGTCCTTGACACAGCTCAAAATCACGAAATGCAAACTGTTTCAAATATCCGCGCGGCTCTGTTTTTATAGTTAAGTCATAAACCGAAACCGGGTAATCTAAAAATTCCATATGATATTTTAAGAGAAACCAGCAAAGCCTGCGCTTTTCAATGTACGAGTAGCCGAAGCCAAGGTTTTCAGCGTTTTGGCTTGCCATATCCTGAAGAAAATTCAAAAGCGCAGAAGGCTTTAAGCTAAGCTTGTAATCCATTTCAGAATATTTAACTTTTATATCCTCGCAAAAATTCATGAAACAATTATACATTAAACTAAAGAAAATTCCTATAAGTTTACAAATTTCAAAATTTCACTGGGCGTATCAGCGAGGAATTGAGCGCCGTTATTTTTGAGAAAGTCTTTACTCTTGTACCCGTAGGTAACGCTGATACATTTTAAGCCGGCGTTTTTGGCTGTTTGGATGTCAACTTCGGAATCTCCGACAAAAACAGCTTGATTGCAGCCCAAAAGCTTCATGGCTTTGAAAATACTATCAGGGGCGGGCTTTTTGCGGACATGTTCGTCTTCGCCTATAGCAATGTCTATTTTGCCGTCAAAGTAGTGCTTGCAAAGTTCTTTAACAGCCTTGTCAAACTTGTTAGAAACAACAGCAATCAAACATCCGCGGCTTTTTAAGTTATCCAAAAGGTCATAAATACCATCAAAGGGCTTTGTTTTTGCGTACATGTTTTGGGCGTAATGTTCTTTAAAAAGTGCTAAAAGTTTTTCAAACTGGGGGTTTTGGGCACCATTAGGGACAGCATGTTCCATAAGAATTCTGACGCCGTTACCCACAAAAGAGCGGATTTCATCAAGCGAACGCTGTGGATAATTATATTTTTGAAGCACGAAATTAACACTATTTTTCAAATCTTCCAGCGTATAAAGCAGCGTCCCGTCAAGATCAAAAAGAACAACAAACCTATCTTTACCCATAACCATTTCCTTCCAAGTTTTCTACAAATATTATACTACTATATATT
>ULUL01013288.1_pt1 | contig 45280 bp, 43 predicted proteins | sample 1958481 | NCBI WGS metagenome assembly ULUL01 (sample SAMEA4835759, study PRJEB28245) | human gut metagenome | biome: gut microbiome; material: fecal sample | place: Denmark | collected 2008 | reverse complement strand
TAAAAAGAAAAGTATAAATAAAATTAAAAAAGTAAAAATTGCGCCAACGAGCTTTTCTAAACCTGAATAGTAGGCAAAAAGGCCTGTTGAATATGCAGAGAATAAAATTATGCAAATAAACGGCTTATTTTCTTTTATATTAATTATAAAATCCTTCCACATATGTTATTTATCCCATATAAATAAGCGCTTTTTGGCATATATTAACAAATGTAAACATAATTTTTAAAGAAAAAGTCAATTTTATACAAAATATATACTTTATATATTCAACGAGAGAAATTTTTACCATAAGGAGAGTAAAATGACACATGTAAGTACCATTAAAACAAACACCCAAACAATGACCCCTGAAGCTTTGCAAGAAGCAATCAGAAACGGGAGCATTGATTCAACAAAAATAACAGATATTTCTGTTTTTAACCAATCTGCTGATCCTTCACTTTGCACAGATGGTGAAGACGACGGCAAAATCGGAATTTTTGATGCAATCGGAAGCACCATTAAAGGCGCTGTTGAAGGCGTTGTAAACGGTATTAAAGGTTGCTTTTTTGATGAAAACGGAAACTTTAGCTTAGGTAATACTCTAAAAACAGCTCTAACGGTTGGCGCTTGCTTTATCCCCGGTGTCGGCCCAATTGTTGCAACAGGTTTATGTGCTTATGGCGCTGTTAAAGGCGGTGTAGGCGTTGCAAAAGGTGTTGCAGCTGCAGCAACAGCAGAAACAGACGCTGAAGCAAAAGCAGCATTTGAATCAATCGGTGCAAACGGCGTTGCAACAGCAGCATCCGCAGTAGGTCTTAAAGCTTCGGCAAGTGCATTGGCATCAAATGTTACAGGAAGCGCAACAGGCAGCACTCTTAAAAACATTGCTTCTGTTAAAGATGCGGTTGTTAAATCCGTTAAAACAGGCAACGGCATTACAGGCAAATTAACAAGTGCAGCTGATACCTTAACAGGCGGATACTATGGCTCTGCTTGGGGCAGCGCAACAGGTTCAACTGCAGAAAAATTAGGCCAAGTTGCCAGCCAAACCGCTAAACAAACCGGACAAAATGTTGTAGCTGCAGGAAAGGCTTTAAAACAAACCGCACAAAACAAAATTGATAAATTAACAGGTAAAACAGGCACAGGTACTGCTGAACAAATTGCTAAAAAATTAACAACAAAAGATAATAAAGTTAATGCATCAGATATTAAAGCAGGAAGCGAAGTAAAAGTTGGAGATAAAACATATGAAATTACTTCATCCGGTGATAAGTTAACTTACAAATTGAAAAATAACACAACCAATATTTACTCCTCATCAGAAACTTCAAAAGTAACAGATGTAAAATCAGAACCGCTCAGTGCTGATGATCTTACAAAGGTTTCAAGCTTAGATGAAGGTGCTTCATATACAACAGCTGATGGTACAGTTTACAAAATGACAAAAGATGGCTTAACTAAGACAACAGGTGCAACAAAAACAACAATAATTGATGACATTGCAGAAAACCAATTAAAATCAAAAGTAGGCAAAGATGTTGCTAACGAATTAATTGATAACGCCGCAATAAATAAAACAAATGGTGTTACAGGTGATGTAATGGCAACAGGCAAAAACGGAACTCAATATTTCTACAATCCATCTGATAAAAGTTTAACAATTTCTAAAAACATCTCAAATCTTGAATACAACATAGGTAACATTGAAGCAGGCCAATATGCAACATATACAAACGCAGCCGGTAAATCTGTTTCAACCGTGGCTGCAGGCCAACCAAAAGCAGCAGCTTGGACACTTGCTTCAACAAAAACAGCAAGCGCAGCTGATGAAATTGAAAATCAAATTCCTTTAGCAACTCAAACATTAGCAACAGTTGGCATTCAATCAGGTGTAGAATATGATTTACAAGATTACACAATAATGGATGAAGACCAAGTTAATAAAAGCTATTCAACAATTATGTCAAATGCTTACGGTCTGTAATTAAAAAAATATACTCTCCTCATAATTAATCAGGGCTTAATTTAAGCCCTGATTTTTTAATCTATAATTGTAACTGTTGCGCCGCCATTAGAACCGTATCTGCCTTCATAGCCATATCCGTTTTGGTAATCTCCTGCGCTTGTTCCGTTGTTATCATCAAATAAATTTATTGTTTTGCTTTGCCCCTGCATTGTATTATTATAATTTCCGTTTACAATGCCGTTATTTTGCGGGGTTGGCACGGTTGAATAATATGGGTCATTGTTTTCATCATCTTTTTTAAAGGCATTTTTTATTTTATCAATAATCCCTTCTCTGTAATAATAATTGGGGTTATTGTAAATACCGTTTGTATAGCCGTAATTGTTATAATAGCTGTAGCCAACGGGTGGTGTAAACCCTGTTAGCGTGCCATAGGGTCTTCTATTCCAAAAGCCGTTATTATACCACCTGTTACAACGGCAATTGTGGTGGTGTCTATAGCCTCTATAACCTCTATAGCCCCTATAACCGCCATAATAGCCGCCATAAGAAGGGTCAAAGCCGCCGACACCCATATTCATAACACCAATTCCTGCAGCAATTAAGCATTTATTTGAATATTTATTAATCATATCCATTCTTTTTGAAAAACTGCCGGATTGAATGGAGCCGAAAATTTTAGCTTCAATTCTTGAAAGTCTTACTTCTGTTGTGTCATCCTTAAAAATTTTCCCTAAAATTTTATATTCGGCTTTTTCTAAATTTTTAACATCAATTTTATCTACCGCATTTTTACAGGTAAAATCGCTGTAGGCATCTTTTATTTTGTAATTTGCTTCAATAAAATTTTCTTGCGCAAAAGTTGGCGCAATACTTAAAATTAACCCTAAAACTAAAATATATTTTTTCATAATATAAAAATAGCTTGGGCAATAATTTTTTTAATTCTATAAAAAGATATTAGCTTATTGTTTAATAATTTAATTGTCTTATGGTAAAAATTGTTTTATCTAAATCGGACAAAAGTTTCATATCTTCTTTTAAAATATTTTCAGGGTCATATTTTGTTCCCATAACAGGTGAAAATTTTGAATAATAGTTTGCATCAAACTTTAAGTTGCCCAAAACCTTTGCCTTATAGCTTAAATCTAAAAGCTGCCAATAAGAAGGGCTCATGCCATCGGGTGTATCTTTATAAAGTTTTTCAATTCTTCTTGCATGCAAATCCAATAAATTAACATTTGCATTAAATTTTTGAATATTTTCGTGGTTTTCAATTACCGTTCTAAAGCTTTCTAAAAATTTCATCACCCTTAACATATCAACAACATAATTGGAAGGGTTTTCTTTTTTTAAAATTACATCCAAAAACAAAGGGTCATCTATTTTTGATTTTTGAAATTCTTCAGGGTAATAATTGTCTGCGCTTGCACCTTCTTTTTGAACATTTGTAGATTTTGGCTTTTTATATTGAAATTCTTTATTAATATTCGGCAAAGTGCCTTCATAGCCGGATTGAACCGTATCAAATTGGGGTTCAGGCTTTTTGTTTCTGTTAAATAGCCTGTTAAAAAAGCCTTTTATGCCGCCTTCTTCTTTTTTGGGGGCAGAATAGCTTGATGGGTTATTAACTTTAACCTCGTTTGATGTTCCTTTTTTAATTTTGTATTCTTCATATTTCGGAATTTCAAATGAAACATTGGGGGGAAGGTCAAGATCATACATAGAATCTGCCCTTGCGCTTATTTTTGGCGCAAAGAACAAAATAAGAAAAAGAAATATTAAAAGAAACTTCTTCATAATATAGATTATAATGATGAATTTCAAAAATGTAAAAAATATAAAGTTTTATATGTGGCTTTTATTATATTTTTCCTGCAACTTTTGCATATCCGATTGAAGCCAATCTAAACAGGCTTCCGTTGCAACATTCAGTGCAACATTTAGGTTTTCTTTTTCATCTTGCCTAAAATTTTCCAAAACAAATTTTTCAGATGGTGTATTTTTAGGCTGCGGCCCAATTCCCACTTTTAACCTGTCAAAATTTGATGAACCTGTTTCTTTTATAATTGATTTAATGCCGTTATGCCCGCCATCAGAGCCTTTATCTCTAAATCTTAAAGTTCCCAATGGAAGTGAGATATCATCATAAACAATTAAAATATCTTTAATATTTAATTTATAAAAGTTCATAGCTTCAACAACGGCAAAACCCGATAAATTCATATATGTTTTTGGCAATAAATAAAGAACATCGCCATCTTTTGCAAAAAAAGACTTAAATTTTTCCTGAAGCCTTAAATTCTTTTTTTCTAAAATTTTATCCAGCACCATAAAGCCAGTATTATGCCTTGTGTTTATATATTTAACATCGGGGTTTCCAAGCCCTGCTATAAGCTTCATAATTTTTTCCTTTCAATTTTAATTATAATACAAATTATCTTACTAGCTATTTAAATGTGGAATAAAAAAAAGATAACTAAGGTTTAACTTCAAAATAATTAAAAGATTTTGGAGCAATATAGAAAATGAAGCAAGCAAACCTTAGCAATAAAAATATAAAGAGTTCAAAAAAAGTTGCAGATTTTTTAGAGCAAAACAACCTTCACAAAAAAGATTTCGCGCAAATGATAGGTGTTACATTGTCTTATGTATATAATATTATTGATGAAAATATTCCTTTTTCAACACGTTCCACTACAATAGAGCGCATTGCAACAGTTATGGATATTATGCCCGAAGAATTTGAAGAATATATTATTGAAGATGACCCGATGCCATTTAATGAAAATCTTCATAAGATAAAGGAATATATTAAAAAAAATGAAATGAAGGTTGTTGACTTTCTAAAACTTTTTGAGCGCAAAAAAAGATTAAAAATAGTTGATATTTTAAGGGGAAAAGAACCCCTGCCCATAGATTATTATGAGCTTTCAACATTTAAAGAAATTTTAAAAATAAATGATGATGATTTTTTTGAACTGTGGAAAAATGTTTTTTATAACTATCTTAAAAAAGGCGGGCTTGATTTAGAAAAAAACAAGATGCTGCTTGACAAAATGATGTCTTGCGCAAAGGACTATATTAACAGCGAAACTAGACATATGTAATATTTCTTAATGACAAAAAGTTAATTTTCTTGCCATCTTCAAATGTTTAAATTAGTATGAAACAATAGGAAGGATATTGGCAATATGAAAAGTTCCACATTACACAGATCTAATCTTTCAAGAGAAAGAATGGCGATGATTGAAAATGTTAAGCCCCAAAGTTACAACAGCTCGGTTTCTGACGTTAATCAATATATGAAATTTCAAAGAAAACCCGAACTTGATGTTTTGTGGAGAGATTTTGAAAAAAGCGTTCAATCAAAATCAAAAGCAAAAGCCCCTGTTGTTTATGCAGGCATAGGCTTTGTTTTAGGGCTTTTATTTGCTCTGGGTATTGCCGTTATAATTGGTCTTTCAATGTATTCGGATGTTCAAAAGCCCGAATTTAAACAACAAACAATAAAACTGGAAACAAATGATACACCTGTTTCAATTGTTCCTTCTTCAACAAACGAAGAAGCCACATCAAACGCATCTTCAGTTGAAGAAAAATATACGGTTAAAGCCGGCGATACTTTGGATAAAATCGCATATAGATTTTATGGCAAGTATGATATGGAAAAAATTAACCGTATAATGCAGCTTAACAACATAAAAGATGAAACAACAATCCAAATCGGGCAAGTTTTAATAATTCCGTTGGATTAATTCATCTTTTAAATTACGCATATTAAAGAATAGTAAAGAGGAAGAAGGATTTATGCCGACTGCACTTTTGGCTTGTTTTGCCTTGTTGTGTGCACTAGCGCAAACTGCAAGCGCTGCAAGCATTGATGAACAAATTGATAGATATTTTGCGCCGTTTTCAGACGCATTTTCAAAAGTTGTGTTCTTTTCAATCAATATAGGCGAAGCAAAAGTTCCTTTATTAATCTTACTTTTAATTGCAGCAAGCATTATTTGCACATTTTATTTAAGGGGAATTGGCATTTGGGGTTTTAAATATTCCCTAAAGCAAATTTTTGGAAGAAAACCCGAATTTAACGAATCAAAAAATGATAAAGACGGTGAAGTTTCTTCTTTAGGTGCTCTTGCAACTGCACTTTCGGGCACAGTCGGCTTAGGGAGCATTGCAGGTGTTGCAATTGCAATTTCTGTAGGCGGCCCAGGGGCAATGTTTTGGATGTGCGTGGGTGCCATTTTTGCAATGGCTTTAAAATTCTGCGAAGTAACCTTAGCTCTTAAATACAGAAGATTTAACGCAGACGGTTCAGTTTCGGGCGGCCCTATGTTTTATATAGCTCACGGCCTTACAAGAAAAGGTTTAAGATGGCTTGGGCAGCCAATGGCATTATTTTTTGCAATAATGTGCGTGCCCGGTGCTCTTGGCGGCGGCTGTATGCTTCAGGTAAACCAAGCAACAAGGCAAATGATAAGTATTACAGGTGGCGCAAACAGCTTTTTTGAAGCTCACGCTTGGGTTTTTGGTTTAATTGTTGCAATTTTGGTAGGCCTTACAATTGTCGGCGGCATTAAAAGCATTGCAAACGTTACATCAAAAATTGTTCCTGCAATGTGCGGCTTATACATTTTATCTGCATTAATTATAATTGTAGTTAATTTTCAAAATATTCCAAACTGCTTTATGACAATTATTCATCAGGCCTTTTTTCCGGATGCTGTTACAGGCGGCATTATAGGCACAATTGTTATGTCTATGAGAAGGTCTATTCAATCAAATGAAGCAGGCTCTGGCTCTGCCCCAATTGCATACGCTGCGGTTAAAACAAAAGAACCCGTTTCGCAAGGGTTTGTATCTTTAATAGAACCGTTTTTTGTAACGGCCGTAATTTGTTCCATGACTGCACTTGTTATTGTTATTACAGGGCAATATTTAAATTACACGGATGGCATGACAGGTGTTGAATTAACATCATCTGCTTTTGCTTCCGTTTTTTCATTCTTCCCGTTTATTTTGGCAATTGTTATTGTTTTATTTGCAATTTCAACAATAATTTCTTGGGCTTATTACGGGCAAAAAGCTTGGAGCTATATGTTCGGTGAAGGATTTAAGCGAATAAAAGCGTATCAAATTATGTTTTGCTGCTTTATTGTAATAGGTTCAAGCATGAATTTAAACAGCGTTGTAGATTTCACCGATGCCACAATGCTTGCAATGGCTCTTCCAAACTTAATTGCAATTTTTATTATGTTAAAAGAAATTCGTTCCGACCTTATTTTATATTGCAAAAAACACAATATTAAAAGCAAATTAATAGAACCTTGGTTTAAAGATGACTTCGCAAATTAAATTTTATGAAGAAAAGCTTGAAGAATTAAAAAAGGAATCTAATTTCAGATATCTTAAAGATTTTATTCAAGAGGGCAAATTCTTAGTTTTAAATAATTCAAAACTTTTAAATTTATCATCTAACGATTATTTAGGCATAAGCATTGATGAAAATATCAAAGATAATTTTTTATCTTCTTACAAAGGAAAATTGGAAAACCCCTCTGCAAGGCTTTTAAGCGGTTCAAACAAGCCATTTTATGAACTTGAAAATTTAATTCAAGAAGAATTAAATGTTGAAGCTGCAGTTCTTTTTAATTCAGGCTACCACGCAAATGTCGGAATTTATTCCGCCCTTTTAAACAGAGATGATGTTGTTTTTATAGACAAATTAAACCATGCAAGTATAATAGACGGCATTCATTTATCAGGGGCTAAATTAATTCCATTTAACCATCTTGATTATGATGACCTTGAAAATAAACTTAAAAAATACAGAAACCAATATAAAAATGCAATTATATCCACAGAAACCTTGTTTTCTATGGATGGCGACATTGCAGATATTAAAAAATTGGTTGAACTTAAAAACAAATTTAATTCAATTTTAATTATAGATGAAGCCCATTCTTTCGGGGTTTATGGAAATGGAAAAGGCATTTGCCACAGCTTAAATTTAACAAATGAAATTGACCTTATTATGGGAACTTTCGGAAAAGCCGTGGGTTCTTACGGCGCATTTGCCGCAGGCAAAAAAGTTTTAATTAATTATTTAATTAATTTTGCAAGGTCTTTCATTTTTTCAACGGCGCTTCCCGAGGTTATGGTTTCATTTTCAAAATTTATTTTAGAAAATTATATTTTTTCATCCGATAAACTTCAAAATAAACTTTTTGATATAACAAATTATACTCTTTCAAAATTCCCCGATACTCCATCTAAAAGCTATATTATTCCCGTTATTTTAGGTGAAAACGAAAGGGCGGTTATGGTATCAAATGAATTAATTAAAAATGGCTTTTATGTTTTACCCATAAGATACCCAACAGTTAAAAAAGGAAGCGCAAGAATAAGAATTTCTCTAAATCCGTTTATTACAAAAGATGAAATAGATTCTTTTTCAAAAATCATTTCTATGTATAATTAATTTATGTTTTTAGCTAAATTTTATTCTCTTTTAATTTTACATATTCTATCTCATATAGAAACTTTTATAGGCCTTTTTCAAACGAACCTTTCATATTTTGTTTTGGCATTTTTTGTTTTCTTTTTCTTTTCTTTTGTTGCAAATATTTTTAAAAATTATAATTATTCAAAATCTTCGCTTTTCTTTTTGTTTTCAGCCTTTATATTGAATTTTATAAATTGCTTTTTTATAAAATCAAATATTTTTGCCGTTATTCTTTTGTATGTTGGCTTTTTTGCAATATTTAACCGCTTTTTTGTAATAAAAACAGTTACAATTTTGCCCCTTTTTCAAAAACAAAAAACACTTCCTTTTATTTTGATTTTTTTAATTTGTTTTTTATTTTCAGCTCCTTGTTTATTTAAAAATCAAATAAAAGTTAAAACGTCATCCGTTTATTTTAAAGTTGAAAACGATTCAGCCCCGATTAATTACAAAATAAAAGAAATAAAATTCTTTGATAAATTTTCTTTTACAATAAAACAGGAAAAATAATTATAAATCTTGTTTAATTTCTTCCTTCATTTTAGATAAAGGCCCGTTTGCAGGGTTTCTTAAAATTTTAAAATAATTTTTTAAATACACAATCGGAAATTTTGGCAGCCAGCCGATTTTCATAAAAATTGAAACAGCTTCCGCCCCTTGAGAGAGCATTAATTCATCAATCGTTGCTTCATAAGCAGGCGAAATTGAAGAAAAGATTTTAATTGAATAATCTGCAGTTGTTATAAGCGAATATTTTGAAGCAGCAACAGGGCTTGTAATTAATTTTGTTATTTTAAATTCATCGTTTTCTTTAATGTTTTTAACATCACTCGGCAAAGTTAGGGTGCTTGCTGTTACTTGTTCAATTTCATACCATTCGTTATTGTATTTCACCCTCATTATATTTGGTTTTGGCATATAAATATCATCTGCAACATAATCTATTAACTGCTTGCCTTCCAAATCAACAACACCATATTTATAATCTCTGTTTACAAGAAACATTCCGCCAAATAAAAGCTCAATTGAATCTTTATCTTGTGAAATTATCGTGTTGCCAAATTCATCATACAAGCCATAGCCCTTGCCGTTTTTTAATTTTACGAATTTACCAAGCATTCTTGTTGCATGGGAAAATTTAAAATCTAACAAAACTTTGCCCGTTTTATCCACAAGGCCATATCTTGTGCCTTTTAGTGCAATAAAAGAATTATCGCCCAAACGAACAAGTTTTTTATATTTTGCATCTAAAATAATTTTATCATTTTCTTTTAGCCCGAATTTATTTTTCTCTTGGTAAACTTCAACCCCAAAAGAAGAATTGATTGAAAACAGGAATATAAAGAAAAATAGTATTAACTTTTGCATAATTAAATAATATCATAAAATTTTTATGCTATTATTTTTTTGTTATGGAAAATAAACCTTTTCAATTAACCAAAAAAAGAAAAATTATTTTAGCTTCCATAGGGGGCATTGTTTGCACGGTTTTAATTTTATATATCTTTGTTTTGCCTGCCGTATTAACAAGCAAATTTTTTATATCAACGGCAAAAAACATTGTTTTAAAAACAACGGGGGCAAATTTAGAAATTGTTAACCCCGTTATTAAAACAAGTTTAACCCCTAAAATTTTTATTTCTTTTGATAAACTTTCAATAACAAAAGAAAAAGAACAGCTTTTAGATATAGATAAATTTTTAACTGCCTTTTATTTTGACCCGATTTTTAAAAAAGAGCTTAAATTCAAAGCCTTAGGGGTGAATAAAATTTCATTGGATGCAACAAAACTTGCCAAAATTTTCCCGCAGCAACAAAACGACAAAAAGAAAAAACAGGAAAAACTTCCTTTTAAAATAAACATTTTTGATTCCGTATTTTTTGTAAATGAATGCAATATAAAATCAGACCTTATTAATGGCGCAAAATTAACCCTGAACGGTAAAAATCTTTTAATTGAAAGCGAAAAAAACCCAAAATATATAAGGTTTATTTTTGACATTTTAATTGAAAACGGTTCTGAAAAAACCAAAATAAGGTTTACAGATAACAACAAATTCTACATTAAAGACAGAACCTTAATTGCAGATAATTGCCCTTTATATATAAATAAATCTAAAATTTTAATTCAATCTTTATCAAATGAAGGTTCATCCGCATTTATTTTAAAATCAAAAGGTTTTCAAATTAAAGACGGCGCAGACCTTTTAGCATTGAATATTTTCTTAAACAACGGCTCTGACATTATAAGAGAACTAAAAGATATAAAAGGAACTTCAGACCTTTATATAAGGCTTGATAACGAAGGCTTAAAAGGCGGTGTCAGAGTTAATAAATCTTCTTTTAAATTAAAATCTTTGGCAGATTTACCGGTTTTTGTAAATGGCGGAATTATTAGAATAGAGCCAAGTTTAATAACTTTGAAAAAATTTGGCGGGCACTACGGTTCAAATGTAAAAAATAAATTAACCTTAGATGGCACAGTTTCCGATTATTACAATTCGGTTGACACAAAAATTGCCATAAACACTGTTATGACAGATGATTTTACAAGAAATTATCTTTCAAAATTAATAGGCTGCACAACCACAATGACAGGTGATAAACCTGCAGGCACAAGAATTGAAATTTATTCAAAATATAATAATATCGATATAATTTATATGGCAAAAATTGATTCCGAAAACGACATTTTAATTGAAGGAATGTCTTTTAGCCCCCTTCATTATGACAGAGCCATTAAATGCGATATGCACATAAAAGGCAACATTTTAAACATTGAAAGCCTTAAATATTACATTGCAAAAGAAATAGATAAAAATTCAAAAGGTAAAATTACCCCCATTATCACAATGGAAGGCAATGTTGATATTATGAACAACTCTAAAATCTTAGATTTTGGATTTGAAATTCCAAAGCCATTGCCGAGTGAATTTTTAAATATTTTTGCAGGCCCTAAAACCTTTAAAAAAGGGCAAATTTCAGGCGGCATTAAGTGGCTGAACAGGGGCAAAACCCCAAAACTTAAAGGCAATTTAGCCTTTGATAAAGTAATTATTCCATCTCAAAGGCTTTTTATAAAAGAAGGTAAATTTCAAACAGACAGAAACTATTTAAATTTCACTTCAAACGGATATTTCAGACGTTCTAAATATGACCTTAAAGGGCAAATTTCAAATTCCATTGTTTTTCCAATAATTGTTGATAACTTTAATTTAACAATAGATAATATCGATTTGGAAAAACTTCTTCTTGCGCAGGCAAATTCCCAAAAAACAACAAAAAATGAACAAAGTGAAGAAGAATTTATAAAAGCGGTTGAAGGAAACAAGGTTGAAGATACCGATGTAGCCGCTCCTGCTTTTGTTCCAAATTTAATTGAAATTAAAAACGGTGAATTTAACTTAATTAAAGGAAAATATAAAGATATTGAATTTGGCAACCTGAAAGCCAAAATTTCGCTGGATAGAAACGGCAATTTAGATATATCTTCAAACAGGTTTGATTTTGCAAAAGGCCATTCATCGGCTAAAGTTATATGCAATTTGGTTGAAAACAAATTCAGAGTAATTTTGGGTGCAAGAAAAATAGATTCCGATATTGTTGCAGGCGCACTTTTAAATTTAAGAAGAGAAATTACGGGCTTAGCAAGCGGTATTATTGATATAAACACTGATGAAACACTTCAATTAAACGGTATAATAAAATTTGATATAGATAACGGAACGATTGAAAAAATGGGGCTTGTTGAATATGCACTCAATTTTGTTTCATTTTTCAGAAACCCGATGGCTATGATTAGCCCATCTACAATTTTTGACCTTGTAAATATTCCTGAAGGCAACTTTGACAGAATTTGGGGCGACATTACAATTAAAAATAATGTTGTAAACAGAATGATGATTAAAACAACTGCACCTGAATTAGCAACACTTACAATGGGCAGATTTGACCTTGTTACAAGGGATGCTTCTCTTAGAATTTATACAAAATTTTCAAATAAAAACAAAGGCTTTACGGGCTTTTTAAGGGGTATTTCTTTAAACAGCCTTGCTAATGTCGGCTCATTCGGCACAAAGAATGATATAAATTATTATTCTGCAGAACTTGCCCTTATTCCAAAATTAAAAGAAGATGAAGAAAACAGCCAGATATTTTTAACAACCGTTGATGGGGATGTTGAAAAAAATAATTTCTTATCGGCTCTTAAAAAAATTAAATAATTCCTTTTCGAAAATTCTTTTGTGCTATATTAGATGAATAGAAAAGCATAACAACTATGACAGAAGCAGCAAAGAACAGTGAAAATCGTGTTAACCCATATTTAACCGCTTTTGTGATTTTGCTTCCCGGGTTTATTTCCCTTGTGGCTTCGTCTGCCACAAATACTTGCCAAAACCACATTGCAGGTTATTTTGCAGCTACACCTTATGAAACAAACTCGGTTATAACCGCATATATGATTGCAGCCGGCGTTACATTGCCTGTTTTTGGCTGGGTTGTTAATATATACGGAAAGAAAAACGTTGCATATTTCAGCTTAATTATGTTTGCACTTGGCGCCTTAATGTGCATTTTGGTGCATGACCTCTGGCTTTTAATTATTGCAAGGGTAATTCAAGGGGTTGGAAGCGGCTGTTTGTTGCCGTTATCGCAGCAAGTTTTATTGGAAGTTTTTCCGCCCGAGAAAAAATCGGTTGCAATGGGCTTATTTGGTTTTGCCGCAATGTTTGCGCCACTTGCAGGGCCTGCAATTGGCGGCTATTTAACGGATAATTATTCTTGGCAGTGGGTTTTTATTATAAACATTCCGCTTTCAATAATTTCAATTCCCTTGGTTAAATATTTTGTCCCCGATTCGCACAAAAAAGGCGATTCAAAGAAAAAAGAAATCCATGTGGATATTCCGGGGCTTATGGGAATTATAATCGGCATGAGCTGCTTGCAGATGGTATTAGACAAAGGTGAACAATATAACTGGTTTGACACTCCTTGGATATACTGGTGCACAATGGCATCTGTTGTTGCTTTTGTTTTCTTTTATGTTTGGGAACTGGAATATAAACATCCGATTGTAAAAATAAGAGTATTTAAAAATATAAACTTTTTAGTGGGAACAACAATAAGTGCTTTTATTAATATTTTATTATATTCAACCTTGCTGTTAATTCCTATGTTTGTACAAAATATTTTGGGCTATTCCCCTTCCCTTGCAGGGCTTACTGTTTTACCAAGGGCTATTGCCTGTTTGATTGGGCTTTTTGTTTTTGGTGAAGTTGCAAGATATGTTGAAAACCGTTTGTTAACTGTAATTGGCTTTTTGATTTTATCATATTCGGTTTTTATGTTTTCATCTTTAAATAATGAAGCCTCTATGGCTGCGGTTATATTGCCAAATATTCTTTTAGGAATAGGAATATCATGCGCATTTGTTCCAATTACGGCGTTATCTTTTTTAACTTTGAAAAAAGATATGGTGGCAGACGCTACAGGCATGCATGCCTTCTTTAAAAACATTGTAACTGCAGCTTCAACTGCCCTTTCTTCAACATTTATTGCAAGAGTTTCTGAAGTTCACCAGAACTATTTAGTTGAAAACCTTTCTAGGTTTAATTTAACTTTTCAAAATCACTTAGCTGTTTTGCAATCAAAATTTGGCATATATTTTTCGCCATTTATAGCTGCTAAAAAAGCAAACGGTTTTTTGTATAAAGAAATGATTTATCAATCAAAAATGAGCGCTTTTTACGACCTGTTCCAGCTTTTATCTTTATTATGTTTGCTTGTAATTCCGTTAATTTTGTTTATGCGTGTTCCAAAAAAGCCTTCAAAAGCTGAATAATTTGTGGTATAATCACAAGTATTCTTTTTGTCCGGCTTAATGTTAAATAAAATTTTAAAACTGATTTTTTGTTTATTTATTTTTTCATCCCCTGCATATTCGGTTGTGGATGAGTCTTTGGATGAAGTAAAAAAACCCAAATTAAAACATTATCAAGGGGAAATTTTAGCGGATGAAATTATTAAATTAGATGATACCATTGATGGAGACACCGTTGAAGGTGTTGATTTTTTTGACGATGACAAATTAGATTTCAAGTTATTTACGGAATATACTTTTGCAAAAAAGAAAGCAATTAAATTTAAAGAAGGCCCCGTTGATGAATTTTCAGGTGAATTAAGGTTTAAGGGAATTAATTCTTTTGAAAATATTGGCGATTCAATGACATCCACTTACCCTTTCGATATAAATGCAGTTATAGAATCAAAATTTTTTGAAAATAAATTCAGGTTTTTTACAGAATATGCTTTTACAAGAGATGTTTCAGACTTAGACAGCGAATTTTTCGGCAAATTTTCAAACCTTTATATTGAATCTAATTTTTCAAAAAACCATAAAATGAGAATAGGTACATCACGTGCCCCAATTGGCTTGGAAGGCTCAATGAGTTCTTTTGCCTTGCCTTTAATAAACAGAGCCCAAATTTCAAGAAACTTTGGCGATGCAATTGCAACGGGTGTTTCATTTTTAGGAAACAAAAATGGGTTTAAATATAACTTAGGCGGCTACACTTCAACAAGGTTTACCCAAGGCTTTGATGATGGCGCCGAATTTATAGGAAGAATAGGCTATCAGCCTTTTTATAAATCTGAAGGAAGCTATTTAAAAGATTTAACAATTTATACAAGCGCCGATGTTGGCCACAGAAAAAAAGATTATCAGGTGTATTCGGCTGCTATAAACTATGAATACAAAAAGCTTTTAATGAACTTTGAATACGCTTATGCAAACGGTTCTAACGGTGATTATTTTGTTCAAGATAAAAGACAAGGTTTTTTTACAACAGTAGGGTGGAACTTTACCCCAGAAGTTCAGCTTTTATTAAGATATGATTGCTTTGACCCCAACACTTCCGTATCAGGCGATTTAAACCACGAGTACACGGCAGGTTTAAACTATTTTATTTTTAAGCAAAGGTTAAGGTTTGCCGTTAATTACGTTTTCAAAGACAACAAAGCAACAAATTCCCAATCAAATGCAATTTATTTTTTAACCCAGTTTTTTATTTAACAATTTGTGCAAAATTTTTCAATTTGGTATAATTGGCAATAATTTGGGAGTTTATTTATGGAAGATACTAAAAGGCCAAGTTGGAGCTCATATATTAGTTTTATAATTGCCGCAATAGGAAGCGCCGTAGGGTTGGGGAATATTTGGCGTTTTCCTTATGTAACGGGCAAATACGGCGGAGCGGTTTTTTTATTAACCTATCTTTTAATAATTATTTTTATATGCGCAATTCCTTTGTGTTTAGAGCTTGCTTTGGGCAAATTTTTTAAAAAAGACACAATAACTTGCTATGAAAAAATTTCACCCAAATTAAAATGGTTCGGACAATTAAATTTAATTACGGCAATTTTAATTCCTGCTTTTTATTTTGTTGTAGGCGGCTGGATTATAAACTATATTTGGATTTTTTTAACAAATAACATTCCTTCGGATTTTTCCGTTTATTTTTCAGAACTTAATTCAAGCCCTTATCAACCGATTATTTTGACGTTTTTATTTTTGTTTATTGTTGCAATATTTCCATATAGAGGGGTAAACAAAGGCATTGAAAAAGCAAACAATTTTATGATGCCAACGCTTGCTGTTGCATTAATTTTACTTGCAATTGTAGCCATTTCGCTTCCCGGAGCAAAAGAAGGCTTAGAATTTATGTTTAAACCCGATTTTTCAAAATTCAGCGAAGAATTAATTTTAACTGCCTTAGGCCAAGCGCTTTTTACATTAAGCATAGGCATGGGCGCAATGGTAACTTACGGAAGCTACTTGAATAAAGATGTCAACATTAAAAAATCGGCATACACTTTAATTTTCTTTGATACTCTTGTTTCAATTTTAGCAGGGGTTATGATATTTCCCGTTGTTTTTACCTATGGAATTGAACCTACTGCAGGCGCTTCGCTTGCTTTTATTTCGCTTCCTCAAATATTTTTGAATATGCCGTTTTCAATTCCTTGTGCAATTTTATTTTTCCTGCTTCTCTTTTTTGCGGCGGCTACATCGGGCATAAGCTTAATGGAAACATCAACCGCTTGTTTTATAGATAATTTCAAAATATCAAGAAAAAAAGCAGTTGTTATTTTAACGTTAATTATAGGCATTTTAAGCATTCCCTCTGCTCTTTCTTTCGGGGCTTTGGAAAACTTTAAAATATTCGGCAAAACAATTTTTGATTCTCTTGATTTTGTAACTTCAACAATTTTGCTTCCCTTCAACACGCTTATAATTTGTATTATTTGCGGCTGGTTTGCATCTGAAATTACAAAAGAAGCATTTGGCGAAGGCAAATTTGCAGGGCTTTTAAAATTTTTATTAAGGTATATTTTGCCCCTTGTTTTTGCTTATGCGCTTATTGTTGGCTTATAGATATACAAATCTCTTTTTAAATGTTGTAAAATAAAGATATACAAAAAGGCAATTAAGATGAGATCACAAAAAGAAAAAATTGTTGAAGCAAAATTATTTGAAAGAGTTTCAAAATATCCTGTTTGCAAAAAAATATTAGAAGCAATTTTAATGGATGAAGAACTCCATGAAATGCAAGACTATGCAAACAATGTTTCGATTAAAAGGCTTGGTTTTAATGACCATGGGCCTGTTCATATGAGGCAGGTTACAAAAAATGCAATAAAAATGCTTGAAATTCTTCACCAGGCAGGCATTTTAACTTCTCTTGAACAAGAAGAAATGGGAACGTTTGAAGATTCCATGTGCGCTTTAATTTTAGCCGGCATGTGCCATGATATAGGCATGATGATTGGCAGACAAGGGCATGAAGAAATGTCTGTAATTTTGGCTTTGCCTGTTATTGAAAGAATTTTAAAATCTGTTTTTAAAAATGACCTTAAAAAAAGAGTAATTATAAAATCGCTTGCAACAGAAGCAATAATCGGGCATATGACAACAAGAAAAATACATTCTTTTGAAGCGGGAATTTTGCTTGTGGCAGATGGCTGCGACATGACAAAAGGAAGAGCAAGAATTCCTTTGGCAATTCATAGTGCAACACCCAGAATTGGCGATATTCACATCTATTCGGCCAATGCAATTGAAAGAGTTAGTATTAGAAAAGGCACAAACAAACCGCTTAGAATTGAAGTTGAAATGTCAAGCGAAGTGGGATATTTCCAAATAGAAGAAGTTTTATTGGCAAAAATTAATTCAAGCCCCGCTAAAATTTTTATTGAAGTTTACGCCGGCGTAAAAGGACAAGAGAAAAAATGCTATTTATAAACTAAAAAGAAGCCTGTTTGGCTTCTTTTTTAATGGTGGAGCGTAGGGGATTCGAACCCCTGACCCCGACACTGCCAGTGTCGTGCGCTACCAGCTGCGCCAACGCCCCAAGGCAACATTTATAATATCATAAAATTATACCCTTGCAAGCTTTAAAAGGATATTTTAACCATCTTTCAGCCATCTTGAAAAAAGTTTTTCAAGATAATTTTTAGGGGAATTTTTTTCTTGGCATACGCCATTTTTAATGTATGGAACACTTATTGTTGAAGATTGAGATGAAGAAGAATTATTTCCTTCTTTTCCAATTGTTTTTGTTACATCATAGCATTGAACATTTGGGTTTGTTTTGCTTGAATAAAGGTTTGAAACCCCAATTTCAATTGTATCCGAATCAGGTTTAATTTTTTTGCCCAATTGTTCAAAATATTCTTTATCTTCTTTTGATAATAAACTCGAAGGCGCCGTAATTTTTGTTTTTGCGCTAAAAGCAACCAAAGGGGCATGGTGAACAGAAATTCTTGAAATTCTCATATCCAAAAACCTTCCTAAAAACAACACAAAACAACCTTATATAATTATTTTAGCACGATTTTGTTAAATTTAATAATCAACGTTTAAAAAACCTCTTTAAAAAAGAGGCCATATAAATTCGGAGAGAGTGGGATTCGAACCCACGGTAGAGTTTCCCCTACACAAACTTTCGAGGTTTGCACCATAAACCGCTCGGACATCTCTCCATTATTTAATTGTAATCATCAGCTTGGTTTTAATATAAAAATCATACCATAAAAGGTATTTCTTTAAACAAACTCTTTTATTGCAAAAGGAATGAATTTTAAAATGTCAGATGCTAAAACGGAATATTCCGAAAGCTTTTTGCCTGCAATTTCACCTGCCCTGCCATGAAGATAGACAGCTAAAATTGAAGCGTCTTCCAGTTTCATTCCTTGCGCTGCAAACCCTGCTATCATGCCGCATAAAATATCGCCCGTGCCGCCATGGGATAAGGCGGATGAACCCGTTGTATTTACAAAGGTGTTGCCGTTTGGAATAGAAATTATTGTGTTATGGCCTTTTAAAATAACAATGCAATCTAATTTTGAAGAGGCATAATTTGCCCATTTTAGCCTGTCTGCTTGAATTTGTTCGACATCAACTTTTATTAATCTAGATAATTCCAAAGGGTGAGGCGTTATAACAGAATTTAAAGGTAATGGCGGGTTTTCAGTTGCAGATAAAACATTAATGGCGTCTGCATCTATAATAACAGGTGTGGAAGATTCAAGATAATGTTTTAATAATTTTGGAACGAATTCTTTTATGGGGTTTAAGGCAGATAACCCGCAGCCAACAGCAATTGCAGATGGCGCCTTTATTTCTTTTACAATTTTATGAGCATCTTTTGGAATTGTGCCAAATTCGTTATTCCCAAGGTCAATATATGTGACATCGGGGGTTTGAGAAGCAATAATTGGTATAACGGATGATTCTGTTGCCAAGCGAACCAAACCGCAGCCTGCACGAAGCGCAGCAAGTGAACTTAAAAAGGCAGCACCCGGGTAATAAATTGAGCCTGCAAAATTTAAAACTGTGCCAAAGGTTCCCTTGTTTGAGTTTTCGCTTCTTTTTGGGAAAAGCTTTGAAACATAATATCTGTCTACTTTAACAAAATTTTCCAAAAGTTAAATCTCCAATTCTATTCTATTCCGCCAAATTGCCTTATGGCTTCATATGCGCCAATTGCAACACTGTTTGATAAATTCAAACTTCTTAAATCTTCCTTCATTGGAATTGTAACACAATTTTCACTGTATTTTTTTAATATATCTTCAGGTATTCCTCTTGTTTCGGGGCCATACATTAAAAAAGAACCTTTTTCAAATTTAACGTCTGTATATTTTCTTTTTGTTTTTGTTGTGAATAAAAAATATGGGTTTGATTCAAAAGGAAAATTTTTAATAAGTTCTTCAAAATCAAGAATATGTTCAATTTCAACCTTATCCCAATAATCAAGGCCGGAGCGTTTTAATTTTTTATCCGTTATATTAAACCCTAATCTTCCAACCAAAAAAAGTTTAGCATCTAAACAAGCGCAAAGCCTTGCAATATTTCCCGTATTTTGCGGAATTTCAGGTTCATATAAAACAATGTTTAAATATTTTTTATTCATTATTTTAAAAATCTCTTGCTTTCAAATATAACGGGCAAACCCCTTAATACACAGAAAATAACAGCAATTATTGTGCAAATAACGCCTGTTTGAAGAACAATTTCTTTATATGGATAGCTAAATGGGGCATGGCCAATTAACATAAATAAAAAGGCAATTGCTTTGCAAACTGCATATGTAAACCTTGAAAAGTTGGATGCAACAATAAATTTGGCAATTTTTCCCTGCATCATTGTTTTTTCACCAAAGGGAGTAAAGCCTTTTTCTAAAGCTAAAGACCTTAGAGAATCTGTAATAATGCCCCTTGTTAAAACAATCAAAGGAACAATTACACTAATCCAGCCCATGCTTGAAAAAACAACCCAATAAATGTTTTCAACAATTCTATCGCCCATAATGTCTAAAACAGCGCCAAGTTTTGATGATTCATTAAATTTTCTTGCAATATAGCCATCAAGCCCATCAAACCACATAACAAAAATTGTTATGATAAATGAAATGTGTGCATAATTTGGTGCATCTTTCGGGCCTATAAATAAAAGCCCCATTGCAATGAATGCTAAAAAAATTCTTGATAATGTAATTATGTTAGCCACCTTTTAACTCCTTTATAATTTCATCTGCGGCGCTATCTGCCGTTTTTTCATTCAACATTAAATTTTTTAATTCAATTAAGCCTTCTTTTTGCTTATTATAATGTTTTTCATTTGATAAAAGCAAAATTATTTCATCTGAAATTTTTTTGCTCGTTGCGTCATACATTAAAAATTCAGGCACAATATCTTTATTTGTAATAATGTTCACCAAACAAGCTTTTTTAATTGTTCTGACTAAAAGGTAAATTAAATAAAACAAAAACGGACCTTTATATGCAATTATCATTGGTGTTTCATAAAGTGCCGCTTCAAGCGCAACCGTGCCTGAAGCTAAAATTAAAACGTCAGATGCCGATAAAAGCTTATAATTATTCCCTTTTATTGTTTTATAGCTTGTTTTATAAATATCATCCGGCAAATTTTCAGATTTTGAAAAAACAAATTGAACATCATCAAGTTGTTTTTCAATTAATTTTGCAGCCCCTTCAAAAATTTTGAATAAAAATTTAATTTCAAATTTTCTTGACCCCGGAAAAACACCGATTAATTTTTTATTTGGGTCTAAATTGAATTCAGTGCAAAATTCTTCTTTTGTTGTCGGTTTTGGAAGCTCATTTAACAATGGGTGCCCAACATAAGAAGATTTTATGCCTGCTTCACGATAAAATTTTTCTTCAAAAGGAAAAATTGTTAAAACTTTATCTATATTTTTTTTAATTGTTTTTAAGCGCCACTTTCTTGAAGCCCAAACTTGAGGGGGAATATAATAAAAAGTTTTTAGGCCTGCTTTTTTTAAATGTTTTGAAATTTGAAGGTTAAATGCGCCGTAATCAATTAATAAAACTAAATCGGGTTTAAATTCATTTTTTAGATAATCAACAATTTTTTTACCGATTAAAATGTGGTTTAAAACAGATTTTGGGGTTAGCCCCATTGTGTTCATTTTGTCTTGATTAGAAAAAAGCTTAACACCTGTTTTTTCAAGGTTTATGCCGCCAACAGCTTCTATTACAAGGTTTGGAAATTTTTCGCGCAAAGCTTCCACAACATTACTTGCGTGTTTGTCGCCCGAATAATCGCCTGTTATAATGAAAAGCTTTTTTGTTTCAGACATTTAAACCTCTAAAATGCCATTATAATCATATTGTTTCTGTCTGCAAATTTAATCATTTCAGCTTGTTCAACCATAATTGTTTCATTTGATTCTAAAGCTAAAACGTTTGCGCCATATCTTTTCATGGTTTTAAGCGTTCTTAACCCGACAGCAGGAATATCAAACCTTTTATCTTGTTTTGGTTTTGCAACTTTAACAACGGTGCAGCCTTTGCCCCTTGCTAATTTTGCGCCTCTTTTAATGCATTTGTCCGTTCCTTCAATTGCTTCAACAGCTAAAATCATTCTGTCTTTCATAACAACAGATTGGCCAATATCTAATTGCCCCATTTGTTTTGCAGTTTTATATCCGTATTCTATATCAATTAATTGGGCTTCTGTGGGCTTTAATTTTGTCATAACGCCTTTTTGAACCATTAAGCTTTTAATAAAAATTGTTTGGTCCAAAATAGTGATGCCGATTTTTTCCATTTCTTCAATAACTTTTAGCATAATGGCATCATCATTTAATTTTGGAGTTTCCCTTAAAAGCTCAATTGCCCTTGGTTCTAATTTCGGGCGTTTTAAAAGCATTGTTTTTGAAACTTTGCCCAAAAATGTAAGCTGTTTAATATTTTCATCAATTAAAGTTTTTTTAATAGAGTCAACTTGGCCGGGGCTATATGAATAAACCTTTGAACAATATTTTTGAAGTTCTTTTAAATTATCCGATGAAAAAGAAATTGCAACAACTTCAAAGCCGTTTTCTTTTGCGTTTTGCGCCATTTTAACAGGCAAAGTGCCATCGCCTGCAATTAAACATTGTTTATTTTCTAAAGTAATATTGCTCATAATTAAGGCATAATCTCCATATCATTGTTTCCGTTTATACTTGTTTTAACGTTACCGTCTGCGAAAAATTCTTTAGGTTCCATTGTCATTCTAATTCTGTCTGCTTCAACCGTGCTGCCGTTTTGTGTAATTTTTGAGCGGCCTGTGAAAATCACTTCTTTTGGCTTTTGGGTTTTTGGGTCAACAAAAACTTGGGCTTTTGGGCCTTGGGCAAAATAATCTTTAAACGTAACTTTAACATCTCCGCCTGCTATTACATTATTTGTTAAGCGGTTATATTGCTGAAACCTTGATTTAACAAATAATCTTGTGCCGTCATCAAAGGTTAAATCAGAGCTTGTATTTCCCGTTAAATAATATTCTTCACGAGATGAAATATATTCAAATTTATTACCCTTTAAAACATTGACACCTTCTTTTATAACAACATTATTTTGAAGTTTCAGGTCTTTAACTGTTCCTTCTTTGTCTAAATATGCGCTTGCAAAATCGGAATAGGTTTCAACATCATTATAATGAACAATAACAGAACCTTTTGCTCTCATTAGTTTTGTGTTTGTATCATATTGTTGAACATCTGCATTAATTGTTATAACAGGCTGCCTGTCTTTTAGCATAATAGATTGCGTGTCGCCTTCAGCTAAAATGCTTTTTTTAATTAAAGAAACCTTCATAATTCTGGATTTAATTTCATGCTTTTTATTGTCTTTATTTTGAAATGCATAAGGGTTATCATAAAAAACGGCCAAGGAAGGTTTTTTTGTGTTTGGGTCAAGGTCAAGTTCCGCTCTTGGAGATTTAACGGTAACATCGCCAACTGTCACTTTAACATCACCTGAAAAATACCCTTTGTTTTTATCCATTTTAATTTCTTGCTTATCAGCTTCAATAACAACATTGTTTTTTTCACCTGCAGCATAAACAAATGTGGTTAAAGATAAAAATATAAATAATAAAAGTATTATTTTCTTCATAAAACCTGCCTTAATTGGTTAATTCCTGCGGCTTAACTTCATCTTCCGAATAAACATTTGTTTGTGTTTTACCAGAAATTTCAAAAAATGTCAGTTCGGAATTAAACCTTGCCTGATTTGCATAAGAAACAAAATCTTCATTTCTGGAAACAACCACATTGCCTTTTGCAATGATGTCTTCACCTTTGCCTTTGAAAATAATTTCATCCGCCCTGATTGAAGAACCGTCATGCGCCACAACAAGAGTGTTGCCTCTTAATGTAATTTGTTTTGTTTCTTCGTTATAAGTGCCTAAATCTGATTCAAAACTTAAAACAACCTCATTATCCGTGTTGTAAAAATTTCCCGTTGCATTGTCTAAAATAACCGTGCCTTTGGAACTGTCATAGCTGCCTTTAACAGCGTATAATTCCCAATAAATTTCTTCATCTTTGGTTTCGGTTAAAACTAAATTTTTAACGCTTACAACCTGATTTTTTTCAGCTCCTTTTTCTGTCTTTTGGGAATTTCTTATATCTTTAGTAACAACAAAAGACCAAATAAACCCCGAAAGACAAATTAAAACAATTAATGAAAAAAGGATTATATAAATCTTTTTCTTGTTCAACATAATAAGCAAATTGTACCATGAAGAAAGAAAACAAACTAAAATTATTAATATTTTTAAACCTTAATTAAAAATGCCCCGATGGAATTTACCAACGGAGCATTTATATATTATATATTAAAACTTATGCACTGAATGACATTAAAGCTTTCACAGAACGAGCCGTATCTTGAACTTCTTTTTCAGCGTCAGAATTAATTGTTTCATCCAAAACAACGGTTGCGGTTGTTTTGTCTTTAAGGGCTAAAAGTTCATTAATGGCTGTCATAGCAACTCTTGCAGACAAATCGTTAATGCCTTTGCCTTTATTTTTGATAACCACTTCAAGAGATTCTTTAATATTTTTCTTAACTAATGCTTTTGAAGCAAGTTCTCTGATTTCATCACTTGGTGAATTTGTTCCGATTTCATTCAAAACTCTGACTGAATCAATATCTGAATGTTTTGAAAGCGCTTCAATAATATTATTTAATTTTTTTGAAACCATTTAACCTAAACCTCCATATTCCCTAATTCTGTTTTAAACATTTCTTCAAGTTCGCTTACAGGGCGCTTTTGAAGTCTTGAAGGTGTATTTCTTAAGAAATCAAAATTAACTTCCGTTGTTGCAAGTTTGTTATATGTATTTACAACGTTTTCTTTAATTTTTGAACCGAATGAAATTGCGCCTTGTTTAATGGATTCAATTTTGTTCATTGTTGCAACTCTTGCGCTTGCAACAAATTTGTTCACTTTTTCTAAACCGTCTTGAATAGGGTTTGTTGCACCGGATTTTTTGGTTGAAGAATCAAAAACATCCATTTGAAGAACATTTCCTTTAAAAGAAATTCCAAACGGGTTTGTTGAATTGCTATTTTCAGCTTTTGTTTCGTTTGTTTTTTGAAGTCTTTGAGCTTTAAATCTGTTAAAAGCGTCAAGACCTGCTCTTAGGGGAGAAATTTTTTGCATAAGTCTTATCCTTCTCTTTAACTATGGTATCTTGTGGTTTTAAGATACCATAGCAGGAAGTTAATTAAATCATATTTTTGTATGATTAAAGCCCAAACCTTGCAAAAATTGTATCTATATTTTTAAGGTAATTTTTATAGCTGAAACATTCTTCAATGTCTGAATTATCTAAATGTTTTTTCATATTTTCTCTAAAGTTGCCGTTGTTGTTAAAGGCGTCAAGTGCTTCTTTTTGAACAATTTCATAGGCTTTTTCTCTTGTCATTCCTTTTTTTATTAAATGCAAAAGACAGCTTTGAGAAAAAATTATGCCGCCATATTTATCTAAATTTAAAAGCATATTTTGTTCTTTTATAACAAGGTTTTCTATAATTCCGTTTAACCTTGTGAGCATAAAATCCAGCAATATTGTAGAATCGGGGAAAATTACCCTTTCAACGGAAGAATGGGAAATGTCTCTTTCATGCCAGAGAACAATATCTTCCATAGAAGCGGTTAAGTTGCCCCTTACAACCCTTGCTAAACCTGTTAAATTTTCGGATTTAACGGGGTTTTTCTTGTGCGGCATGGCAGATGAGCCTTTTTGGCCTTTTGAAAACCCTTCTTCAACTTCTGCTACTTCCCACCTTTGAAGGTGCCTTATTTCAACTGCAAAATTTTCAATACAAGAAGCTAAAATTGCTAAAGCTGCCATATAGTTTGCATGGATATCTCTTGCAATAATTTGAGTGGAAATTTTAGCAGGCCTTAAATTTAAAATTTTAAGCGCAAGTTTTTCTATTTCAGGGTCAATATTTGAATATGTGCCGACAGGGCCTGAAATTTGCCCCATAGAAACTTCATTTAAGGCAAATAAAAGCCTTTCTTTTGCACGGTTGAACATTTCCAAATGATTTAAAATTTTAAACCCGAAGGTTTCAACTTCTGCGCCAATGCCGTGAGAGCGGCCAACACACAAGGTATATTTTGTTTTTTTAGCTAAATTTTTTAAAGATAAAATAACTTTATCCAAATCATCTAAAATAATTTTTGTAGAATCTGTAATTTGAAGGGCAAATGCTGTGTCTATAACATCAGAACTTGTTAAGCCCATATGAATAAGCCCGGAATATTTTTCGCCGACATTTTCATTAACGGATGTTAAAAAAGCAATTACATCATGTTGAACCACTTTTTCAATTTCATCAATTCTTTTTAGGTCAAATTTTGCGGTTTTTTTAATATGTTCTAAGGCAACATCAGAAACAACGCCCATTTTATTGTAGGCTTCAACAACAGCAAGTTCAACCTTCAGGTAATAAGAAAATTTTGATTGCTGTGTCCAAATATTTGAAATTTCTTCTCTTGAATATCTTGTAATCATAAAATAATTATATAATAAAAATTGATTTTGGCCTTCTAAAATGTTATAATTTAAACGTTGCTGTTGTTGTATAGGATGAGGTGCCTTATTATGAGAGTAGGACAGGTTTCAAGCAATTCTTTCGGTGCAAGGGATGCTCTGAAAGGTGTTATATATGCAAAACCAATAAAAAACGGCAAAACTCAAGAAGGCATTATAAATGCGGCCTTAAAAGAATTAGATGAGGCTGAATTTGAAAAAACCGACATTTTATATATGCAATCTATGGGAATAAACCCGCCTTTTGAAAGCGGAAGTGAAGCTGTTGAATACTTAAAAAAACAAAATATTCCAATTCAATACGGCAAATTTTCGGATAAAAAAGTTCATGCCTGCCTTGGAAGAAACGAAGAAGGAAAGCCTGCCGTTTTAATTAATGCAAGATACAGAAATGAAGACGACAAAGCAACAATTTTAGCAACCGCAGAAGCAATTGCCCATGAAGCAGGCCATGGAAAAGACAACGACACAATGAATTCCATTCAAGAAGAACTGGACAATTTAAGCTTGAATGTTTTAGTGCACAGAAGTTTTGAAAAAAAATACCCCGATGTATTTGACGGAAAAGATTCTTTCTTTTTCACAGAAGGCGTTAGCTTGTATCCAAAACTTTTCTTTGAATACGGCGCCGATAAAACAGGGCTAAAAGCAAGGGTGGCAGATAAATATGGCCATATGCAAGCGGGTGATAAAAAACACCCCCCTTCAAAATTAGCAGAACAAATTAAAGAATTGGATGTATCTGCTTAATTATTTTTTAGCCAATTTTTCGCTCATTTGTTTGTAAAATGCATCAAATGTTTCATTCAAAATTGCTTCTCTTATTTGATTTGCAAAATTAATTAAAAAATGAACGTTATGAATACTTAATAATATTGCAGCGGTTGATTCCTGCACTCTGAATAAATGCCTGATATATGCTTTTGTGTGGTTTCTGCAAGCGTAACAATTGCAATTAGAATCAAGCGGGGTGAAATCTTCTTCAAATTCTTTATTTTTTATTATTTTGTTTCCTTCATAGGTAAAAAACGCCCCGTGGCGTGCATTTCTTGTGGGAAGAACGCAATCGAACATATCAACGCCAAATTTCACACCGTTTAAAAGGTCAATAGGGGTGCCAACGCCCATTAAATATCTTGGTTTATCAAAAGGCAATAATGGCGCGGTTAATTCAACAATTTCATTTTTAATATTTGTCGGTTCACCAACTGAAACCCCGCCTATTGCATAGCCGTGGGCTTCAAATTCAGAAACTTTTTTGGCAGCTTCAATTCTTAAATTTGGGAAAAACGCCCCCTGAACAATAGGAAACAGTGCTTGCCTTGGGTTTTTGTGCGCTTCAAAACACCTTTCCAGCCACCTCATGGTTTTATCTAAGGCTGCTTTTGCATGGGGTTCATCACAAGGATATGGCGCGCATTCATCAAAAGCCATGATAATATCTGCCCCTAAATCGTTTTGAATTTGCATTGAAATTTCAGGGGTTATAAAGTGGTATGAACCGTTTTTCGGGTCTTGGAATTTAACGCCGTCTTCCGTTATTTTTCTTAATTTTGATAAAGAAAAAACTTGAAAACCGCCAGAATCTGTTAATATAGGCTTATGCCAATTTTGAAAATTATGAAGGCCGCCTGCTTTTTTAATTAATTCACACCCTGCCCTTAAATACATATGGTATGAATTATTTAAAATAATTTGTGCGCCTGCATCCAATAAATTTTGCCCCGTTAACATTTTAACGGCAGAATTTGTGCCGACAGGCATAAAAACAGGCGTTTTAATAAGCCCGTGGGGTGTCATTAATTCGCCTGCTCTTGCATTTGAATTTTTATCTTTTTTTATTACTTTATAGTTGAAAAATTCGTTTGATAATGCCATTATTTGCCCATTAAAATTTCAAGCGATGTTTTGTAGTTATCGCAAAGTTCTTCTTTTTTAAACCAAAGGTTAATTTCCCTTTCGGCACTTTCTATGCTATCTGAAGCGTGGATTGAATTATATTCTTTAGTCACGCAAAAATCGCCCCTGATTGTTCCGACATCTGCTTCATCGGGGTTAGTTTTGCCTACGATGTGGCGAAGCCCTAAAATAACGTTGTCACCTTCTAAAACCATTGCAACTACAGGGCCTGATGTTATATATTCGATTAATGAATTATAAAAAGGTTTTCCAAAGTGTTCCGCATAATGCTTTTCTGCTAATTCCAAAGGCACATTCATCATTTTCATACCGATTATTTTATAGCCTTTGTTTTCAATTCTTTCGATAATTTTTGCAATCAATCCTCTTTTAACTGCATCCGGTTTAAGTGCGGTAAATGTTCTTTCCATAATTCATTTCCTCTTAAATTAATATAGAATAATTATACAATAAAAAGTGTTAAAATTTTTGTAAAAATACTTTCCTTTTATTTTTAAATGAACTACCATGAATAAAAAGACTTGGCATGGAATTTTAAATTTTGAGTTTTGGATCAGTTGTTAAAAACAGGGAAAATATTTATAACTGCAGCTATTTAGATGAAATTAGCTTATCAGGGCTCTTTTTAAGGTCTAAAATTTCAAATTTTCAAAAATCTTTAAGCAGAAATTATTCAACATTAAAAAAAATTTTTTCATATTCTGTAATTCAACCTATGGTTACAAATGTTGAATATAACAAATTAAAAAGTTTTGGTTTTTTCCCATTAGAAGCAACAACAGATAAAAAAATGCTTGAGGAATTAAAAAAACTTGTTGAATGGTCTAATTCGGATGAAAAAAATATGCAAAAAACATCTGATGAAATTTTTAATATAAGAGTAAAAGAATTAAAATATTTAATGGCAAATACATCCCCCACAACACGCCTTGAATTTGAAGCAGGGTATTTTGTTTTAGAAAGATTTATTGAATTTGCCGCAAACTAAGATTTTTATTTTTGAGCTTTTCATTTTAATCCTTATGTTTATTTAGCCTATATAAACACATCTTATAGATAATTATAGAGAAATAATATGCTACATTATAAAAAAGAAATTAAATTTATTAAAATTTTACAAAAAAAATGCCTTGGTTTTTCCAAGGCATTTTAATTATTAATTATTAATTACTTATCATCCAATGCTGCAACGCCGGGGAGAACTTTGCCTTCAATAAATTCTAATGAAGCGCCGCCGCCTGTTGAAACATGGGTGAAATCTTCCGCTTTTGCAAATTTCTTAGCGGCTGAAACTGAATCACCACCGCCAATAACAGATGTTGCACCGTTTTTGGTAGCTTCAACTATTGCTTCTAATACAGCTTTTGTGCCTTCTGCAAATTTAGGGTTTTCAAAAGCGCCAACAGGGCCGTTCATCAAAATTGTTTTTGAATTTTTAATAACTTCGGCAAACATTTTTCTTGATTCGGGGCCTGCATCAACTCCTTCAAAACCGTCAGGAATTTCATTAATTTTAACAAATTTGTTTGTGCCGTTGCCTGAAAAATCATCGGTTACTAAAACATCGGTTGCCATAACAAGTTTAACGCCTTTGTCAGCCGCTTTCTTTTCAATAGCTTTTGCAACGTCTAATTGGTCGTCTTCGCAAATTGAATTGCCGATTTTGCCGCCGTTTGCTTTAACAAAGGTATATGCCATGCCGCCACCTATAATTAAGTTGTCAACTTTATCGATTAAGTTTTCTAAAACACCGATTTTTGATGAAACTTTAGCACCGCCAACAACAGCAGTAAATGGCCTTGTGGGGTTATCTAGGGCTTCAGATAAGCATCTGATTTCTTTTTCCATTAATAAACCTGAAACTGCAGGTTTTAAAACTCTTGCAAGTTTAGCGGTTGAGGTGTGGTTTCTGTGAGCTGCGCCAAATGCATCATTTACATAGAAATCGCCAAGCTTGGCAAGTTCGTTTGCAAAAGTCATATCATCGTCTTTTGCTTCTTCTGCTTTATAGTATCTGATATTTTCAAGAAGTGCAATTTGGCCGTCTTTTAAATCTTTTAACATTTCGGGTGCATCTTCAACATCGGGAATAAACATAACATCTTCACCCAAAAGTTTTGACATATATTTTGCAACGGGAGCAAGTGAAAATTCAGGGTTCTTTTCGCCTTTCGGTCTTCCCAAATGTGCCATTAAAATAATTTTTGCGCCTTTTTCTTTTAAGAAATTAAGAGTAGGCAAAATTGCCTGAATTCTTGTGTCATCCGTTACGTTTTTGTTTTCATCCAAAGGAACGTTAATATCAACTCTGACTAACGCTCTTTTACCTTTGATGTCGCCTAAATCTTTAATTGATTTTTTCATTTTAAACTCCTTTTAAAAGATAAAACTTTTTATAAGGCTATTTTACAATGAAAAAAACTTTTTTTAAATACGAAAAATCAGCCAAATAAAGGCTGATTTAATTTTCACTTACACTTACAAAAAGGGACTTACTTAGCTTTCATAATTAATTGTTGTTTTTGGCGTATCCTGATTTAACGTCATGCCAAGGCGCATTGTTTGATTATGAATTTTATCGATTTCAACCAAAACTTCGCCTGAAAAAACATTTTCGTTTTCTTTTAAGTACCCTAAAATAGGTTCCCAGAGGCCTGAAATTGCGCTTTCAACGGTATTAACCGCAGCCTCTGCAGTTTTTTGCCTGTTTTCAGGAATTACGTTAAAACCAAACGATTTAATGTTGTTAAGCATTATCTATCCTTCTTTATTTCAAGTTCTTATATAACTTGTATCGGCTTCACACAGGTTATTCTTTAATAATAATTTGGTTTTTGTAAACATTATTAACAATACAAAAAATGGCATTTATGCAGCCGGTATAAGGTTTTTAAGGAATTGTTTAGTTTTGTAACAAAATTACTATATATTGAAATCATAAAATGTATATCGTTTTTATATACATGTACCAAGAAAAGTTATAAGGAGTATGATATGTCAATAGATGCAATCGGTTCAGTTGGCGGCGGCTACTCAAATTCTTCAGTTGGTAGCGTTTCTAAGGTCAACAAAGATGAATTTCAATTTGAAGACAACATTTTTGCCGCAGATTTTAACGGCAGCATAGGTTCTTCCGGCGGTTTGGAAGAAACATCAGGAACATTGGCAAGCAACAATGAACCTTCAGGCAATTTATTTGAAGAATCTGCAGGTCAACTTGCAAGCAATGATATTAAAGATTTCAAATATGAAGAATCCGCAGGACAACTCGCAAGCGGCGGTTTAAATTTGGTGGCTTAATAATTGGATAATGGGGTAGAAAAAGAAAAGAACTTAGGGTAAAACCTAAAATACGGGGTAGAAAAATGAGCGAAATTAAAGTGGTAAATATTCTTCTTTCAAGCTTATTATTAATGACAATAGTAATGTTTTCCTGGACTTTCGTATATATCAACAAAATTCAAACATCAACAAGCATAAACATACCGATTGTATCAGCATTTAACGCATAAACGAAATTCCAAAAAAAGAAGAAACGAAAAGAATAAAACCGCCTATATAAGGCGGTTTTTTAAAGTTTAAAATTGCTCATATCGGATAAATCCTGTTGAAAAAATAATGTTGAAACAACATCTTGATTTAGCCTTAGGTCGTTTTGCATAATGTTTCTTACTTGTTCATTAGTAAATGCCTTTTTATATGGTCTTTTATCTTTCAGTGCAGAATAAACATCTGCAACAGATAATATTTGCGCCATTTTGTTATTTTGTTTTATCGGGTTAGAAGAATCTATATGGTGTATTTTTACAGCCTCAACAACCTTTGGGTTCAAATTCATTGCCTTTAAAACTTCTGCGCCGATTTCAGCATGCAAATCTACAATTTCTCTTTCTTCGGGAGTCAAAGCGGCGGGTTTATCCAAAATTTCTCTTGGAATAAAAGCTTTTCCTATATCATGGAGCAATGCCGCCTGCAACATACTTCCATATTCATTTAAGGGCAGGTCATGCCCTAGTTCTTTTGCTTTTGAATAAGTTTCAATAAAATGTTTTTCAATTTCACCCGTAACATTTTTCATATCCACGTTAACTGCCAAACCTTTTGAAGCTAATAATTCCTGTATTTTTGGGTTTGTTTTAGCAGCTTGTTTAATTGCATTTTCGTTTATATATTTGCTTAAAAATATCTTGGGCGCAACACGCACCAAACATTCGTTTATTTTGTGCAAAATTGGGTTTGTTTGTGCGTTTTGGCTGTTTAGTGAATGGGTAAAATAATCAATTTGGGAAGAATTTTGGCTTCTTTGAATGCCATAAGGTGCATAATTAGTGCTTATGCTGCCATTAAACGTTGCATAAGGATTATTTTGCACTTTTGGCATGGTTAAATTTATACTTGAAATTTCACTCAATTTATAACTAACCCCAGAAATTGTATAACTTCCCTATATAATTTAATAAAAAGAATTATAATTTCAATATTGACGAAATTTAATTATAATTTACATTTGTTAATAATAAAATATTATTTTTTTGTATATTTAATAATGTTTTTTCAAAGCATAATGTATGATATAATTATCAAATTAATTAAGGAGAAAGAAAAAATGTCAAACCCCGTGCTTAATGAAAATGCAGTTGAAAACTTCAGAGCAGGCGAAGGCGCTTTTGAAGTTATGACGATTTCAGGAGTTGTATTAAAAACAACATTTTTATTTACAATTCTTTTGTTTACTGCATTCTACACATTTTCACTTATTTTAAACGGCTTTGTTGATAAAGCTTCTATGCTTGGAACAGTCGGCGCCATTGGCGGTTTTATTGTTGCCATGGTTGTTATTTTTGCAAGAAATTCAAAAATTTTAGCACCTTTAACAATGTTATATGCAGCATTAGAAGGGCTTTTTATTGGCGGTGTCAGTGCATTGTTTGCAAAACAAGCAGGCTTTGCAATTGTCGCACAAGCAGTTCTTGCAACCCTTGCAACATTATTTGCAATGTTATTTTTATATTCCGCAAAGCTTATAAGTTGCACGGAAAAATTTAAAAGCACAATTATGATTGCAACTTTCGGCGTTTTGGTAATTTATGTTGTAACATTAATTATGAGCTTTTTTAACCCTGCGTCAACTTCGCTTTTAATGGGTGCAACACCTGTGGGCATTGGCTTTAGCGCAATTGTTTGTTTAATTGCCGCATTTAATCTTATTGTAGATTTTCATATAATTGAAACTGCTAAAAATATGAATCTTGATAAAAGCTTTGAATGGTATGGCGGCTTTTCTTTAATGGTAACTTTGGTTTGGCTGTATATTGAATTTCTAAAGCTGCTATCAAAATTAAATTCAAGAAATTAAAAAAAGCCCCCTAAAAAAAGGGGGCTTAATTATATTTATTTTTGAGCCTGATACATTGCTTTTTGGGATACAACACCAAAGGGAATTGCAGAACTTTCTGTAATCATTATGGAAAATATGTCCGAAACTGATTTAGCGTCTGGTGCAGGATATTTATATAAATTATTTGCACCACAAGTAGAATTGTTGCAATTAACATTGCTTGGCGAAGGTTTCCTGTCACCATTAACATCAACCAAAATTAAGCAAGGCGGTTTTGTTGTATTATTGGGATTGTTGCTTAAACCATAACTGCCACAGCCACCGCAACCTGAACCTTGTATGACCGTTGTATCATCGCCATTCCAGTAGCTTTGTGTAATAACGCAAGTTTTAATGTTTCTGTTTTCATGTAAACTTGGCCCCATATGTTGCGAATTTCGAACATCATCAACCTCAAATCGCATGCCATCTGTTGTGTAAAATGCTGCATTGTATCCATTCGAAATTGTTGCTCCGGATGGGGTTACTGTTGTATACCAATATGATGTTCTGCTTGTAGATTTCATGATAGACATGTGTCTTTGAAGATAATTAAAAGTGTCTTTGTTATCATAGGGGCTTTCGCCATCTATTGCCATGTTCATTGTGATTGCGCTATTTAAAACAGAAACTGCTTTTCTTAATCCTGTTTTAAATTCTTGTTGTTGGCTATTTGAAATAACGCTTGGAATAGAAATAGCCGCAACTACCCCAATAATGGCAAGGGTGATTAGCACCTCTGCCAAGGTGAATGCTTTTCTCATTATTTAACTATCCTTTCATTTTATATATGCGCCAAATAAACTTGGCACAAAAATTCTCTATTATAAATATATCAAACCTTCTTTGGTTTTTCAATATTTATAATACATTCAGCCTATAAAAAATGCGCCAAATAAACCTTGGCGCATTTATATTATTTTAAAAAACTTATGAATTTTTATTATCGTAATCAATTCTTCCAATAAGTTTATTAAACCTTTTTGTAACATCACGGAACATATTTAAATCTAAACTTTGAGCACCGTCTGAACTTGCATTATCAGGGTCATTGTGAATTTCATACATAAGCCCGTGAGCCCCTGCAATTAAAGCTGCTTTTCCCATAGGTTCAATTAAATATCTTCTGCCTGTACCATGAGATGGGTCAACAATAATTGGCAAGTGGGAATATTTTCTTAAAATAGGAACTGCCGCAATATCAAGCGTATTTCTTGTAAAATCGTTATCATAACCCTTTATGCCACGTTCACAAAGAATAACATTGGGGTTGCCATTATACATAATATGTTCTGCTGCAAGTAAAAATTCTTTAATTGAAGCAGCAGGGCCCCTTTTTAACATAACAGGTTTTTTAATGTGGCCAAGGGCTTTTAATAATTTAAAGTTTTGCATATTTCTTGCGCCAACTTGCAAAATGTCTGCGTATTGGTTAACAAGGGGAATATCCATTGTATCCATAACTTCCGTTACAACAAGAAGCCCCGTTTGCCTTCTTGCTTCAGCCAAAAATTCAAGCCCTCTTTCTTCTAGGCCCTGAAAGTCATAGGGTGAAGTTCTTGGTTTAAAAGCACCGCCTCTTAAAAATTCACAGCCCATTTCTTTTGCCGCTCTTGCAATTTCAAGAAGGCTTTCAATATCTTTTTCAACGGAACACGGCCCGACCATTAAAACGGGTTTTTCTTTTCCGCCGATTTTTACACCGTTTGAAAATTTAATAACCGTATCCTCGGGGTGCGCCGTTCTTGAAGCCAATTTATAAGGTTCTTGAATGGCTTTAACTGTTTTAACACCATCAAAACCTGCAATAATTTGCGGGCTTAAAATTCTTTTATCGCCAATAGCGGCAATAACTTTTAAAACATCACCATAGTTAATGTTTACTCTAAACCCGTGTTTTTCAAGATATTGAACAACTTTTTCAACCTCTTTGTCGGTTGCATTTGGCTCCATTACAACAATCATTTTTCATATCCTTTTTAATAGCTACTATATATACCTATTAAACCATGAAAAAAGATTTTAAAAAGAGAAAATATTAATCATCATCATCATCATCTTTGTCATCTTCATCAACTTCTTCTTTATTTATTGAAGAATTTTGTTCGGTTGATGAAAATTGGTTGTTATTTAAACTTGAAGTATTTGGAATTGTAACACCTGATAATGTTTTCATATAATCTTTCATGCCAAATGTTTCAGACCCCGGAATCGGCGCATTAGGATAAGCATTTTGTTTGCCGTTTGAATCATCATCTTTTGTTCTTCCAAGCTTTTTATTTACAAAAGCAACCACTCTGCCTATAACAGGCGTCATTAAAACGGTTACCAAAAATCTTACGGTTAAAGTGAATACTGTTAATGATTTTGCTTTTGAAATGTTGCCGTATATTGATTTTGCCTGTTTTTCAAAGCCGGAAGCAGCCAGTTTTGCAATATCATCGTTTTCAATAATTTTTTCTTTAATTGCTCTTTGAACTATATCATTGTTTTTAAGCGCATTTATTGAATCTTTGAGCGCATCCGATAAATTGTCAAAGCCGCCTGATAAAAGCTCATCCGAATGGCGCTTCATTGCGTCTAAATCGATATTGTCTTTTCCTTCTTCAAGAGCAATTTTTAGCGAATCAACAATTTTTGCATTAGATTTATTGTATAAATCTGCATCATGGTGTTTTAAATAGCTTCTTAACAGGTTTTCCATCGGTTTATCCGTGTATTTATCAATTAAAAATGCCGCAGTAGATGAAGCTGCCGTTACCATGACGTTATTTATCATTAAAGGAAGTTTTCTTTCTTCCTCAATTTTTTCAGATTTTGCAGTGTTGCTTACATAAAAATATGTGATTGCGAATGAAGCCAAATCAGACCATCTTGCAGAAGGTTTTTCAAACCTTGCCGTTGTTTCAACAAGTTTTTGCCCCATTTTTCTTGGCGCAACCCAGCCGATACCTTTTGCTATATGTTCGTCAAAAATACTGTTGTATAATTCTTTTAACCTTTTAAAGCCTTTTGATTTATCTTGTTTTTTAACAAGTTCAATTGTCTTTTTAACGCCCGATGCAAAAACATCTGAAGCTACATCAGCCGCTTCAACAGCTGCTGAACCCTTAAATGAAGGGTTGGAATTTTGAAGGTTTCCCGTAAATGAAATGTTTGAATTTTCACTATTTTTGTTTTTGCCGCTAAATGCAGGCTGTGCCGGATGAACATTGTTTGAATTCATTCTGATTGCATTCATAACCGTCATTTTGTTCATCGGGTTTTCAACCGGGGTTTTCGCTTTCTCTTTTTTGCCGGCTTTGTCTTTCCCGAATAATAATTTTAATATATATGGTGTGAGCGCAATTGTAAGAGCAGCCTTCATCGGTGAAACGCCCAAATCGGGGATTTTTTTGTATGTAGTTTTAAAAGCATCGCCAAGTGTGCTTTTTAATTTTGTGCCGTTTGCAAGCGTGATTAATTCTTCGTTTTTAAGAACATCCACATAGTTCATATCTTTTATATATTTTGTGGGGTCTTTTGAATCTATACTTTTTACAACTTTATTAACGGCAGATGAAAACGGCCCTAAAATTAAATTTGACAAGCCAAAGCCAATGAAAGCGGAAACAGAGTTTTTGGTGGCAGACATTTGTTTATCTTCCATTTCAGCCCCAGGCATTGCCAAAACGCAAACAGGCTTCAACATGCCTGCAACAACAAGCGCCGTTAGTGCTTCATAAAAGGTTTCATTTTTATCAACACTTTTTAAAACACCCTTAAACCAGTTAGCGCCGCCCATTTTATCTGCCCATTTGGGAATATCTTCCATTGCACCTTTATTAATTGCTTCTTTTGTAATATCTTTTACCATTTCAGCAGTTGTTTTAACAATTTTTTCTTTTCCGGTAAAAGAAGGTGCATTTGAAGCTTTTGCAGAGGCATTTGAATTTATACCCCCTAAAAGTTCAGACCCGCCTAAGCTTACACGCTCTGCGGGTCTGAAATCGTTATATTTGTTTAAATTGTTGTTTTTATGTTCTGCATTTTCGTGCAGCTTTTGCCTCTCAAGGTTCAATACGCTGCCATGCATGGCTAAATTATTCGGTAGTATCATTTTATTAACTCTCATAGCACTTGTTTAAAACATGTGAAAAAATTTTTTTGCGCTTTCCGTAAAAAATTTTTTAGCAAGTTGAAAAATGCCTTTCTGTGTGCGATTTAATAAGTTTTTCGGTTTTTTCAAAAATAATTTTTTCAAAATTGATGTTATATAATGAATTAATTTCATTTATAAAAAAGCATGGGCTTGTTATATTTATTTCAATTATTTTATCGTCTATAACATCCAGCCCTGCCATATAAATTCCATCTTCAAGCAAAGTTTTTGAAATAATTTTTTCCATATTTTTTTGTTCTAAAGTTAAATTTCCCAAAATTAAATTTTCTTTTTTATGTTCATTAAATTTAAAATCGTTGTTAGTTGCAACTTTTGTTACTGCATAATCTAAAATTTCGCCTGCAATAAAAATAAGCCTTTTATCGCCTTTTTCAATTCCTTTTAAATATTCTTGAACCATAACTTTTGTTTTGCCGTTGTCTGTTGCGGTTGAAATGATTGCGTTTATATTTTTATCTTTTGAATTAAGGTAAAAAACACCTGAAGAAAAGCATTTATTTAAAGGTTTTATAATAATTTCCCCGTTTTCAAACAAAAATTCTTTTATTAAAGAACTTTCAGATGTAACAATGTTTTTTGGTGCTAAGGAAGGGAATTTATTTATATAAAGTTTTTCGTTTATGTTTCTTAGTGCTCTATGGTTATTTATGCAAAAAACTTTTTCATCCAAATAATCAAGAACATAAGTTGCATTAATAAAATCTATATCAACAGGCGGGTCAGGACGAGTAAAAATTACATCATAATTATTTAAACAATTTTTAATTCTATTTTCCGATTTAAAAATATCATTGCTTTTAACATTTGTTGAATAAACAAGCGCAAACGGTTTGTTTCCTTCCAAAAAAAGTTCATGCTTTGTTGTAATGTCAACTTTATAACCTTCTTCAATAAAGGTTTTTATCATCCAAAAATCGGTAACTAAAACATTAAACTCAAAATACTTAAATTCAATTTCATCAATTATAAATAAAACATTTTTCATATTTCTAATTATATAATAAAAACATTTTTAATAATCGTGCCAAATTGCATCCGATTTGGTATAATTTAAAATATTCAAAAAAAAAAGGGCAAATAAAATGAGTGAAGATAAAATTAAAAATTTAACCGAAGAAATTAAAAAAGACCCTAATAACCTTAACAATTACAGGGCGCTTGCGGATATATACATTGATAAACAAGATTTTAAATCTGCCTTTAATATATATCAGGAAATTTTAAAGAAAGATGAAAACGACATTCAAGCACTTTTAAATTCAGGCAGCATTAAATTTTATGCAAAAGAATTTAAAGAAGCTTTAAAATTTTATATAAAAGGCCTTGAAATTGAGCCCGACAACAGCCTTCTTCATTATAATTTGGGCAATGTTTATGCTGAAATAAACGATTTTGAAGATGCAATGAAAGAATATAAAGCGGCAGTGAAAACAGGCATGAATAATGCCGCAATTTTTAATGCAATGGGCATTTTATATTCAGACAACGGCAAATTTCCCGATGCAAAAGAATTTTTCCTTCGTGCATTAAAATTTGAACCGAACAACTCCGAATGCCTTGCAAACTACGGCACATTGTGCCAAAGAACGGGTGATTTCAAACTGGCGGAAGAAAATTATAAAAAATCTTTTGAAATAAGAAACGATAACGAACAGGTGGCGCTTGCCCTTGCCAACCTTTATGTTCAATTAAACAGAAAAGAAGAAGCAAAAGAATTTTTTGAAAAAGCGGTTCAAATTAAACCCGATTATTATTCTGCTTGGGTTTGCAGAGCAATTTTTCATTCCGATGAAAAAGAATATGATGATGCAATTAAATATTATAAAAACGCAATTGAATTGGAACCTAAAAAGCCAAATGCTTATATGCTTTTAGCGCACCTTTTATTAAATGAAAAAAGGTATGATGAAGCAATTGATACATATAAAAGAAGCTTAGAATTAACCGAAAATAAAACTATGGTTTATGTTTTCATTGCAAACGCATATATGTTAAATTCCAATATGAAAGATGCAATTAATTATTACAGGCTTGCAATGAAATCTACAAAAGATAACGCCGAAATAACGCTTATATACATTGATATTCTAAACGAATTTATTGAAGGAAAAATAAAACATGCAGCATAAATTTGAAGTTTCAATATTTGAAAGAATTATTGCGGCAGGTTCTTATTTAACATTGGGAACAATAGGTTTTATTTGGTTTTTAATAAGCATTCTTGTTTTAAAAAAACCAATGAGCAGATATTTAACCTGCAATTTGGTTCAATCTTTTGTTTTGTCAATTTTATATGCAGTAATAAGCCTTGCTTACGGAATTTTTATAGGCCTTCTTATAAATATTCCGTTTATCGGCACTTTATTTTTGAAATTCCACATTTTTCTTTTTGAAACACCGATATTCAACACAATGAACTTTATTAACTATCTGCTTTTGTTGTTCCTATGTTACCTTTCTTTTATTGCACTTTTTGGCAAATTGCCCTATGTGCCTTATATCACAGATGTTGCCAAAAAAATGTTTTAATTAACCAATATTAACAAGGTTGATAGTTTTTAAAATGAATAGTATTATACTATTTATGCTGGATTTCATCAAAAAACTGGTAAAAAAAATAAACAAGCTTGATGATTTTATAAACCTTTATAAAGAAAATGCAGGCGAAGTTTCAATGCCAAGTTATGCTTATATGAACTGGGGCATTAAACTTTTAGATTCAGGCGATGAAAAAAAAGCGCTTGAACTTTTGGAAAAAAGTGTTGAAATGCCATATGCAAATTCGGATTCTTATGTAAACCTTGCAATTGTTCTTGCAAAAGAAAGTAAATATGAACTTGCTCTTAATTACTTAAAAAAAGCAACAAAACTTGATAATGAAAACGCAAAAGCTTATCAAATTTTAGGTTCTGTTTATTCTGAAATGGAAAATTTTGAAGAAGCCAAAAAAGCGTTTTCAACATCAATTAAAATTAACCCGAGAAATTCTCAAACTTATATAAATAGGGCCATTTTTTACGCAAAAACAGGCAAAATTAAAGAAGCGCACTTAGATTTTAAAACAGCCTGCCACATAAACCCCGGAAACACCCAAGGCTGGTTTTTGTGGGGGGTTTTATGTTCTCAGTGCAAAGATTACATAAATGCAGTTGAAAGGCTTAAAAAAGCAGTTTCGCTTGACCCTTTCCATTCGGATGCTTATTACCACTTGGCTTCAATTTCTTTTTTAACGGGACAATTTACGGAAGCAATTAAATATGCAAAAAAATCAATTGCAATAAACCCCAAAAGAATTGAATGCTATATAGCACTTGCAGAAAGCTGGCTTCAATTAAAAAACGAAAAAGAATGTTTTAGCGTGTACCCTAATACACTAAAAGAATGCAGCCCGACTTCACAATTTTATTATTCTTGGGGCGTTTCTTTCCAATTCTTTAAAAAATGGGAAGAATCTTTTGAAAAATTAAAAAAAGCAATTGAGCTTGATAATAAAAACCACCTTGCATATTACGCTTTATCTATTTCATATTTTAAAACCGAAAAAGAAGATGAAGCGGCAAAAATGCTTGAAAAAACAATTGAAATAAAACCCGATCACACAATTGCTCTTTACAACTTGGGGCAATATTACATAAGAAAAAATGATTATGAAAACGCCGTAAAATACTATAAAAAAGCAGTTGCAAGCAATATAAATTCAGGGCATATTTATCTAAACATTGCATCTTGCTATGAATTAATGAACAAAAAAGAAGAAGCTCTTGAATATTGGAAAAAAGCTGTTGAATACAACCCGAAAAATACAGATGCAAAAACAAGCCTTGCAAATGCATATTTAAAAACAGGCGACATTCAAAACGCAATAAGAAAAATAAGAAGCGCATATAAAGAAAATAAAAAAGATATAAAAATTCTTTTAATGTATGGCGTTTTGCTTTTAAATAACAACGAATATTTTGAAGCACTTGAAAAACTTGATGAAGCGATAAAAATTAACCCTGATTATGAAATTGCAAAATTTGCAAAAACGGAATGCCTTATCAAAATGGGCAAAATTGAAGAAGCAGAAAGCATTTTAGGCCCTCTTGAAGAAAAAGAAGAATTGAAAGACACAAACGATATTTTATATTTAAGGGCACTTATTAATGAATATAAAATAACAAAAAGTAATAATCTTGAATTAATTGATGAAACAATTAAAATTTGTGATAAAATAATCTCACTGCATAATGAAACGGGAATAGATTCCAAAATATTAGCAATTAAGAACAATTTAATTAAAATTAAGGAAAATTGAGAAGCAATGGCAATAGTAGTACAAAAATTTGGCGGTACGTCTTTAGCAGATGTTGAAAAAATTAAAAATGTAGCAAGAGCCGTAGTTAGAGAAAAAGAGCTTGGAAATGACGTTGTGGTTGTAGTTTCAGCTATGGGGCATACAACAGATAACCTCATAAAACTTGCTCATGAAATTTCAAAAAACCCTTCAGCAAGAGAAATGGATATGCTTATGTCAACAGGCGAACAAATTTCTATTTCGCTTCTTGCAATAGCAATTCAAGAAATGGGCTATAGGGCAGTTTCCATGACAGGTGCTCAGGTTGGAATATATACGGAAGACACCCATTCCAAAGCAAGAATTGTTGATATTAAAACAGAAAAATTAATGAGCCACATTAAAGATGGCGAAATTGTTATTGTTGCAGGTTTTCAAGGTATAACAAAAGAAGGCGAAATAACAACATTGGGCCGTGGCGGCTCAGATACTTCCGCCGTTGCAATAGCTGCAAAATTGCAGGTTGAAAACCTTGGAATCGAAAGATGTGATATTTATTCCGATGTTGAAGGCATTTACACAACAGACCCAAGGGTTGTGCCAACCGCAAAAAAATTAAAAGAAATTTCTTATGAAGAAATGCTTGAACTTGCAAGAGTTGGTGCAAATGTTCTTCACCCAAGGTCAGTTGAAACGGCAAAACAGTTTCAGGTGCCAATGCGCTTAAGAAGCAGCTTTAAATTAGACGATTTAGGAACACTTGTTATAGGAGTTGAAAAAATGGAAATTTATAAACCCGTTACAGGGCTTGCTTGCGATAAATCACAAGTAAGGGTTGTTATTTGTGATATACCGGACAGACCCGGTAATGCAAGCAAACTTTTTACATTACTTGCAAAATATGAACTTTCTGTTGATATGATTATTCAATCCTATGCAAGAAGTTCAAACAACACAAACGATATAGCATTCACTATTGATAAAGACGACCTTCAAAAATTTATGACCTTAAAAGATGAGATTACATCTATTATGAACCCGTCTAACATTCATATAGATGAAGACATTGCAAAAATTTCAATAGTAGGTGCAGGCATGATAGACCGCCCCGGTATTGCAGCTCAAATGTTTGAAACATTGGCTAAAGAAGGCATCAACATTAAAATGATTTCAACATCTGAAATTAAAATAAGCTGTCTTGTTGAAAAAATGCACGCAAAACAAGCAACGGAAGCTTTATGCAAAGCATTTGAACTTGACGGCAAAGATGTTGCGTTGGTTCATGGCACATTGCCTGATTAATTTTTAAAATTATGAGCGGAAAATTTAAACTAATCACGGGTTTAGGAAATAAAGACAAAAACAAGGTGAAAAGCCTTGTTTTGCTTTGGGCAAAAGCGGGGGCAGATATTTTTGATGTTTCGCCCTCTACAATTCCTGATATTGAGCAAACTTTAATTGAAAACGGTTTAAATTTAGATGATTTTGATTTCTGCACATCTTACGCCATAAAAGGCGATACCCACGGCAAAAAAGCAAAAATAGACCCTATTTTATGCAAACTGTGCAATAAATGCAAAAAAGTTTGCATTGAAGGGGCAATTGAACCGCCAAATGTCAACGAATTAAAATGCATAGGCTGCTCTCACTGCAAAAAAGCTTGCAAATATGGCGCAATAAGTTTATATGATAGTGATGATGACGGCTTTTTTGAACTTTTAAAAAAAGATGTTAAATTAGACACAGTCGAAATTCACATTTCAATTAAAGATAAAAAAATTATAAAAGAAGAATTTAAAAAAATTATAAAAGCGCTTAATAATTCTAATTGTGCCAAAAATGCAAAAATCAGCATTTGCTTTAACAGAACCTATTTTTCAAACAATAAAACAGAAAAAATTTTAGAAAAACTAAAAGAAATATCGGGAAAAAGAGAATTTATGGTTCAAACAGACGGCAATTCAATGAATGGCGCAAATAACACACTTGCTGGCACAATTGAAGCCGTTGCTTTTGGTTTGTTTGTAAAAAGCTTAGGCTATGATGTTATTTTATCAGGCGGCTGCAACGAATTTAGTGCAGAACTTGCAAATAAAGCAGGCTTAATTTGTTCAATAGGCTATGGAAGCTTTGCAAGAAAAATGACCGAAAACTTGCCTGAAGATGAAAAATTAAAAGCTGCAAAAGAATTTGTCAGAAAAACAAAAGAATTATTAAATGATAAACAGTGTTAAAAAATTTATAAAAGAAAATGGTTTAGAAAATAAAAAAATTCTTCTGGGGCTATCAGGCGGAATTGATAGCGCCACGTTGCTTGATATTTTATCTAAAATAGAAAATATAAAAGTTGTTGCAATTCATCTTAACCACAATTGGCGCGGGGTTGAATCCAAAAAAGATGAAGAACTTGCAAGAAAAATTGCAAAAGATAGAAATATTGAATTTTATTCTGAAACCTTACCTAAAAACGTTAAAAAAACAGAAACTGTTGCAAGAAAATTAAGGTATAAATTTTTTGAAGATTGCAAAGAAAAATTTATGGCAGATGCCATTTTTCTTGCCCACAACAAAAATGATAACGTTGAAACCCTTATATACAGGCTAATTAAAGGAACAGGCCCAAACGGGCTTAATTCAATTCCAAAACAGAGAGATTTCTTTTATAGACCATTAATTGAAATTAATAGAAAAGAAATTGAAAAATATGCAAAAGAAAACGGGCTTATTTTTGCAGTTGATAAATCAAATTTTGATACAAAATATAAAAGAAATTTAATAAGAGAAAAAATTCTTCCCCTTATGGAAGAAATTAACCCCGAAACAATTAATTCAATTTCAAATTTTATTAATCTAAACGTTATGAACCAAAAAATTGTGGATGATGTTATTTCAAATGTTCAAAAACAAATTATAAAAAGTGAAAAAATAAACAGAGAAAAATTTTTATCTCAAAAAAAAGAAATTCAATATGAAATTATAAACCGCTACTTAAAAGGAATTTTAAAAACAAGAGATTATAAAACAATTGATAAACTTGTTAAATTTGTTCAAAATAATTCCTCAAATCAAATTTCAATCGGGAAAAATTTATTTTTAAAAGTTTATAACAATGAAATTTATATTTTAAATTTAAAA
>ULUL01023898.1_pt1 | contig 46009 bp, 46 predicted proteins | sample 1958481 | NCBI WGS metagenome assembly ULUL01 (sample SAMEA4835759, study PRJEB28245) | human gut metagenome | biome: gut microbiome; material: fecal sample | place: Denmark | collected 2008 | reverse complement strand
TTCATAATATCCCTTGTGTTCTCCGTGTCCAGATTTCCCGTCGGCTCGTCCGCAAGGATAATCGCAGGTGCGTTAATCAACGCTCGCCCGATTGCCACTCTTTGTTGTTGACCGCCGGATAACTGACTTGGCAGGTGCTTTCTACGCTTTACCAGTTTGAGCGTGGATAGCAGTTCCTTCAAACGCTCCTGATTGATTTTACGCCCATCCAATCGAATCGGCAGCGTGATATTTTCCTCGACAGTCAGAACCGGAATCAGATTATAAAACTGATAGACAAGCCCAACCTGCCTTCTTCTGAATACAGCTAATTCATCTTCGTTCTGCTCATAAACATCCTGTCCATCCACAAATACTTTTCCCGAAGTCGGTCTGTCAACACCACCTAATATGTGCAATAGGGTAGACTTGCCTGACCCGGATGCTCCAATGATTGCAACAAACTCTCCTTTATCAACGGAAAAAGAAACATCTGACAAAGCATGGACCGGAGCATTATCCATTTCATAGGTTTTGCAGATATTCTCCACTCGTAATATTTCCATAAAAAGTTCCTCCATATATTTTTGCAATTCAGTATAGCAAAGCAAAGTGACTGCTTCATTACTATTTCATTACAAAAATGTCACTTAAAAAGGGGCTGCATTAAGCAGTCCCCCGATAAAAGCAGATTTCAAATTCTGCACCGCCTGACTCCCGATTTTTCGCCTGGATGACACCACCCTGATTGACGATGATTGTTTTTGCCAGAGCCAACCCCAAACCGGCATTACCGATGGTAGAGCCACTTCCTTGATAAAATCGGTCAAACAGATGCGGTATATCCTTTTCCTGAAAACCTGTTCCGTTATCCTCAATAATGATCTGTGTCAAAAGAGGTCTTTCTATTGCCTTGATTTCAATACTGCTACTCTCTGGTGAATGTTCGATACAGTTTTTAATTACATTTCCCAAGGCTTCAGCAGTCCAATCAGCATCAAGAGCAAGTTTCAGTTCTGCCGGAATCACTTGCGTGATTGTCTGCATTTTTAATTCTGCTGCAATCTCCAGAGGACGAATTGCTTTTTCTACCACATCTTTTAAGTATACCTCCTGTGGCTTTAGAGTAATCGTTCCTGCATCCAGCTTGGATATTTTCAGAAGTGTGGCTATCAGCCACTCCATTCTTGATAAGAGCATCGTCTGTTTGCGGATCAGCTCATACCTTTCTTCGTCAGTCAGTTCCTCATTGCACAGAGAAGCGTTTAGGATATTCAGCGATGTCAAAGGTGTTTTTAATTGATGTGAAATATCAGCTAAAGCATTCGCCAAATTACCTTTCTCCATTTTCAGAGCTTCTGCCTGTTCAATAAGTCGTCTTGTCATCTTGGATATTTCATCATGTAAAACAGATAACTCGCCCTCTTGAAACTGCCCAAAAGAAATTGTTTCATCTCCATGCAACAGCCTATCAATATGCAAACTAAAATCAGCAATTTTCTTGTATCTCTGATATGTGAAAAAGAGGGAAACTGCACTGGATGAAATGATAGCCGACAGAACAATCCACACAGCTTTGCTATCAACGATAATGCCAATACCGCCCCAAAATAGAATAAGAATACTGCTGACAACAATTTGCCTTTTAACTTCTTTATTTCTGATAAAGTCCATATCAACCCACCTTATAGCCAAGCCCACGAACAGTAATTATGATTTCCGGCTCCTGTGGATTGGTTTCAATTTTGTCACGCAGCCTTTTCATATAGACAGTCAATGTATTATCATTGATAAACTCCCCGGTAGTGTCCCATAAAAGCTCCAACAATCTTCTGCGAGAAAGGACAATACCTTTGTTACGCAAAAAGACTAACAGCAACTTATATTCCATAGCAGACAATAAAATCTCTGTTCCGTTTTTTACCACGGTTGCTTGATTTGTGTCCACAACTAAGTCATGGTAGCTGATAATGTTTTGCGTGTTCTTAGTTCTCCTTAATACGCTGTTAATCCTTGAAAGAAGCTCCCTTGGTCTAAATGGTTTACTGATATAATCGTCAGCTCCCATGTCCAGTCCTGCCACAACACTATACTCATCATCAGAAGCAGTCAAGAAAATAACTGGCATAGTTCCTCTTTCTTTAATTGCAGAACAAACAGAAAAGCCATTTCCATTTGATAGTTGAATGTCCACCAAGGCTATATCGTATTGGTCGTTATCCAATTTTTCTATTGCTTCTTTTTGCCCGGAAACACTTTCGATTTTGAAACCTTCATTTCCTAAATAGTCCGATAATGAGGATACGATACTTTGGTCATCCTCAACTAATAATAGTTTGCTCATAATATCTTCGCCTCACCATTTCTCTGATTTTCATTACAACCTTCATCAAAATTTTCTTCAGTCACAAATTCCAAAATGTCATCCACTTTGCAATTTAACGCCCTACATATTCTTTCTATGCTTTCCAGGGAAACATATTGTTCCCGTCTTAATCGAGTTAAAATATTCGCACTAAACCCAGCCAGTTCTGTAAGCTCTGAGGGCTGAACTCCTCTGTCTATCAAAAGATGGAATAGTTTTTTATATGTAACTGCCATATTCTCCCCCCACATCATTTTTTGCTGTTTTAGTATATCACGAAAATGTGAATTTTTCAAGAAACCGTTAAATCTTCTGTGTAAACAACTATATAAAAATGCTATTGATATTCCGTTGTAATCCAACTTTTTATCTCCATTATAAGTTCAAGAAAAAGAAAGGGAGGTATAAGCCATAATTGACTTATATCTCCCTATATTCATTAACTTTTTTCTATTCCTGTAATATCATAAAACTCATCGGAAAAGGGTATGTTCCAATAATCGAAATCTTTTTGAATATGTGATACATACTCAAAAGGATTTTGCATCGGTTCAACACCTAACCGTCTGATCGCTTGTAAGGCAGTTATGACATTATCATCCTTTGCATAATCAATTTCATCTGGTGAACTGATGAAGTCTCTGTATTGTTGTTCATCCCATGCGATAATCTGCTGAAGCGTATTTGTTCCATTCACAGCAAGAACAAGACTTAAAAAATCCGAAAAGTTCTCTGATATAGGATATACATAATAGTCACAGCAAGTTTCAGGATTAACGCAAAATACCATCTCACCAAAACCATCAATGAAACAATAATGCAAGCCATTATCCCATCCTATGATTTGAGAACCAATCGGCGTACAGAAATACGCACCATTTTGTTCTCCAGACAATCCAATGGAATCCATATTGATTTTAAGATTTTGGAAACGCAAATATAATTCGTTGTTCAACAAAGTTTCACTCCTCTCATTGATTAAGAGTAGCACGAGTGCTTTGTTTATTCAAGCACATGTCCTATTCACAAACCTACATAAGTAAGCAAACAGGGAGCTGACAATATGAACTGTCAGCTCCCTTGTAATATCTATTACTGTGTTTCACGATTGGCCAGTGTCCTCAACGTAATTGCGTACACTGTTTCTGCCTTTCCACCTGTGATATTCCGAACTAATCAGTGAATAACATTTCCCAGCGAGTCTACAAAATCACAAGTTGACTCGCTGTACGATTTTTTGAAAAAAACATATGGAATATCGCTGGATACAATCAGAGTTTCAGATATTACATCTCCATTTTTGTCTTTGTAAACGATAGATCGACAAGCAGGGTTGTTAATCAAAAAGACATCATCTGCTCTCCATATAACATGAACAATATCTTGTGCATAGGTCATTGGCTTATATATTTCCTTTACTTGATATTTCCCATCTGCAACTACACGACACTCGACGGCTCTGTAATAAGTCAGAGGTTGGTTTTCAAAATAAAACCATAACAATGCACTTTCACCTATCTCATATTCGCCAACACAAGAAATCATCGTCCCATCATCTTCGGAGAGCTGAAGTTCTTGGCGGAGTACATCAATAATCTCATATTGAGTTTTACCCATGTCAATTTTCAACACAAATGACACAACTGTTACCAGAAGTATTATGAAGGCAATTAAAATTATTTTGTACGACTTTTTCATTTTCTCCTCCGAACAATGTAACTGACATACTACATCCTGTATGGTGTTATTGTTCAATTACTTAACATTCACTTTGTAATCCACGTTAATGGAAAGAGATTCATCACTATGTGCAGGACTAAGAGATCCCAGGAAGTAGTATACATCAAATGTCCATTCAGCAACAGCTTTTGCAGACTGATTGGCAGTTTTTCCAGAGTCAACGGTAGACATACTTGATTGAACAGTTAAATTATGGTCGTTGCTAAACAGAACTTCGTTGTCCATTTTAGAACTCACCACTCTAACATGCTGACTGGTTATGTCTCGAGACGACACACGACTGCCACTGTAAGAAACAGTATCAAATGCGGATAGAATTTGACTAACTGTGGTATAGCCTGTTAAATCTGCTACGAAATTAATGAAACCTTTGACATTACCAGATAGGACACCAGATGAGTTTCCAGACAGCGTAACATCATCGGTAAAAGCGGTATTGACACCACAGCCCATCGTACCAACCACATTTTTATACCTGATTGCGTTGTTCCATCCAGAGTTTAAGTCCCCATCTACATTTACAGACTCAATGACCTTAAATGTACTGTAAATATCTGCACTACTTGCTGTGCCAACATCAACAACACTAAAGGTCACTTTCGGATACGATCTATAAATAACAGTCTGTCCCGAATCAGTTACAACCGTTGTGGTGTAAATTTCACCATAAGTAGTTTTGTTGTTAATGCTGCGAGATACATCTTTGTTAATTTCATTGAAAATTTGCTGTAACTCTGGATTTTCTTCTATTTCTTCTTGTGTAAAGGAACTCAAAGGTCGTACATCGTGAGTTACTGTAGCAGTGTTGTTAGCAACCTGTTCCCAAAGTTCTTCTTCGGTCAACTGCGTTTTTTCAGCAGCAAATGCAGTACAAGGAATGGTCAACGCCATAATCATAGCAAGCATAAAGCTAATCATTTTTTTCATATATAATATCTCCTTTCAGTTATAATATCGTGAATGACTTATGAAATCATTTAGTGAAACATCGGAACCCTCTCCTTTTTGCTGTTTAATTATAGTAACGATTCAAAAGCTTGATTTTGGACACTCTCCAATAAATTATTTAAGCAACTTTTTTAGATTCACAAATTGGCAAATTGGCAAGCAGTGTAAACCTGTACAGGTTCACTCATTTTCTCGATTTTCCCTCCGGTGCAATCTTCGCAAATTTGCTTGTTAGGGCAACATCCCCAATCCCCTTTGAACAGTATCTGCGATACTGGCTGCTCATTCCTGCGGAATGTTTTCGTGAAAGTGAACACAAAAAACACCTGGACAGTACTCATGTACAATCCAGGTGATTTCTTCAAAATCTTATTTCTCAATCCAGCCGATAAATGTGTTCACTTTATCAAGGTCATCGTCATTTAAGCAACGGAGCCTTTCGCAGATTTGGTGATACTTTGTATCTTTATCTTCCAGTGGAGCGAAAAACTCTGCCGGTGTAATCTCAAAGTATGCAATGATATTAAAAAGCTCTTTGAGAGACGGCAAGGCAGCTCCACTGGTGATCCCTCGAATGTATGAACCACTTTTATCTAAATCCAGACTCATTCGATGTTCTGAAACATCCTTCTTCATACGCAGCTCTGTTATCCGGTGCCGAATAAAATCATCATATTGTGTAATCGCCATTCCAATCCCTCCTCCCTTTCACTATTTTAGTATGAATAGAAAGTCGGCATTGGTAGTATTACAATGAATTTCCTCTTTATTCATCGCATAATTGGTGCTATAATTATCAATATGCAATTTGGATTAGCAATCAAAACACGAATTGCTGCAAGGAGATGGTTTTACGGAAATCTTTACAGTCAGCTTTTTCGGTCACAGACAAATCAACGAGCCTATGATTATAGAAAAGGCTTTAGAAAAGCAAATCCTTGACCTGCTACACTCTCACGAATATGTAGAGTTTCTGGTTGGTCGTGATGGAGAATTTGATCAGCTCGTTTCTTCCACGGTTCTTAGATGTAAGCGTTCTTTCCGAGACGATAATAGTGCTTTGGTCTTGGTTCTACCTTACCTCAAATCAGAATATCGAGATAATGAGGAATCCTTTCATCGTTACTATGATGAGGTTGAAATCTGCAACGCTTCTGCAAATGCTCATTATAAATCTGCCTTTCAAATTAGAAACCGCCACATGATTGACCGTTCCCATCTGGTTATTTTTTGTGTTGAACATAAATCTGGAGGAGCGTACCAATCTCTACTTTATGCTCAGAAAAATAAAGTTCTATATATCAATCTTTCGGAGAAAAGAAATAACGAGGAAGCACCATGAAAAAATTGATACTATTCTTATTTTGTGTCGTGTTGGTCCTGTCAGGCTGTTCCAACACGCAAATTCAAAATTCAGTAAACAATGTAGAGGATGAAAAAGAGGAAATAGTCTATACTTCCAAAATCCAAAAATCGGAATGTGCCTTATGCAGTAAAGGTGGAAAAACACTACTGCCTGCCTATGCCGGTCAGAACAATGTCGGCATTATCTGCATCAACACTTTTGACATTTCACCAGTGTCCATCAATCGTTATGATGACATTGGAAATCTTATCGAAGAATCCGCTGGACACATGACAATGAACCACAATAGTTTTGGCGAAGGAAGAATGTCCACCAACACATCAACCTTTCCTGATCGTGGATATGCTGATGTTGATGTGAACTTCTCTGACGATAAAACCGTGAACAAGAAAGCAATAGAAAAGTTATTATGCCAAGATTGTCTTACGACAATTATGGAAGCCGCCTGGAAAGAACCTTACGGTGTCGGAATAATAAACTTTGAAACTCTTGAAGTGAGACTGGTTGAAGAAAGCATTACTGCGTTTACTTTTGGAGATTATTATATCGACATTGACCGTCGTGAAAACAAAGAAGATCCAGAACGCATAGAATTAGATTTACTGATTTTCTATTGTCCGCCACGATATAAATAACCAAGTTGAATTTTTGAAAAATACTTTTAGAAATTTGAAAACAGTGTCAGCCATTCCTGTACACACAATTTCATATAGCATTTAGCCTACCTCTCAGGAAAGGCTTGAAATGCAAAAAGGGAGCCACGGTCTGTACTCCACAGCGGAGTATAGACCGTGGCAATATATTATTTATTTTAAGTGGCTGTAATAGATGCTCTTGGTTGTGCTTTTCCGTTAATCGTTGCATCAACAGTCAGCTTGTATTCTTTATTTTGGGTGACAGTCTTGTTTTTACTAAAATTCACATACCCTGTTCCAGAGTCTTTCCAAGTTGCAATGCAACTGCTTCCGTTCCACAACTTCACAACAATTTCGATCTCATCATCCTCTGCATTTCCTACAACAAGTGCCGAACAGGTAGCCGTTGTTCCTGCGATTTTAAGTCCTGGGCTAATATTCACATTTCGGGTTACAGCGGCATTAGCTGTGACAGGAAGAACAAAAATCAACAGAGCCAATAATAATGCAATTTTTTTCATAAGTAGTTCCTTTACATCCACGATGATTTTTCATCGGCTCAAATGCTTCTAACAAACGTACCCTGATAGAGCTTTATATCTTCATAAAAAACCTCCTTGATCGTATTTTCTATAATAACGATCAAGGAGGTTGATTTTGGACATTAGATTTGATTATTTTTCTCCCAATTTCAATTTGTGTATCTGAAGTATGGTTAGAGGATGCTATGTATAATCGGATATAAAAAAGAGCAGTCGATTTCTCGGCTGCCCTTGTAAGTAAATTATTTAGTTAGCGGCAGAGTCTTGTTCTGATACTCCTTCATCAGCAGTCTGGTTGTTAGGGAGACGGTCATATCCGTTAGGGTTTCCGTCAAGCCTTGCATCTGCTTCATTGTCTAAAGAAGTTAAGTCCAGTTCGCCATTCTCTATCAGCTTTTGAATAACTTCCGCTAATTGATTTTTGGTTGTTTCACTATTGCCTTTTGTTCCGGCGTTTTCAAGATATACTTTGCAGCTACCGAGTTCAAAGGTCGCATAGTAAATGACGTTTTGTTCGCCCTTGCTATTTGGCTCTGTTATGAAATATCCTGCGACTACGCTCACGCCATTGATTTCAGATGTTTCCTCTGCTCCCACAATTACAGTATCAAGCAGTTGCACATCTGATGTAGAAATGACAGCTTTCACATTTCCAATTTGCCCCTCAAATCCAATCAGCTCCTGTGAAGCACCTGCATCCATATCGCTATTCTTGAAAATAGCATTAGCTGTAACGGGCAAATCTGGGAACAAGGCTGCGGCTTCATCTTCTGTCAACGGTTTCGTAGTCACATCCAAAGCCAGAGATAAAGAACCGCCCAAAGTATCAGTCTGTTCAAAAGTAATCTTATCTCCATTATTAAGTGTGGCTATATCGGTACGATTGCCAAACAATCCACTTTGAAATACGCCTACGCCCAAAGCTACAACAACAGCAAAACAAGCTGCCATAGTCCCTAATTTTACCCAAAGGGATTTGCTTTTTTTCCTTGCGACAGTATAGTCAGCCGCTTTTTCGATGTACTCCGAACTGATATTAGTAACAGCGTCAGAAATGATTTTTTTCTTCATATTTCATAACCCTCTTTCTGTAAGTAGTTTTTCAGTTTGTTTCGTATGCGTGAAAGACGAACAGATACATTGTTGTTATTCATGTGAAATCTATCCGCAAGGTCGGATATGTCGTCCGAATACCAATAACGACGCACAAATAACATTTGGCTTTCTTCGTCCAATGTTGCAAGAAAACGGTCTATTTGTTTCGATAATTCATTTGCCGCAATTTCTTGTTCCACCGTTATGGAAGCTGCAAGGCAACTTTCCAATTCTTCCAACGCCACATCATAATAGCTGTTGCGCTTTATGGAAGTATTTGCGTGATATTTTGCAATAGAGATATTTCGGACAATGCGGAAGATATAGGTTTTCAGCGGATCGGGCTTTTCGGGTGGTATGGTATTCCACGCCGCAAGGTATGTATCGTTGACACATTCCTCTGCATCAAGGTCATTCTTCAAAATGTTCCTTGCAATCCTGCTGCAAACTGTTCCATATTTTGCCGATAGCTCAACGATTGCCTGTTCCACGCGCGCAAAGAACAATTCAATGATTTTGCTATCCTCCAACAAGGTATCAACCTCCTTTCACCTATGTACTATGGATTTGACTGAAAATCTTACAGCGAAAGACAAAATTTTTTTGAAAAATTTTTGAAAGAGCAAACAGCAGCCTTGCCGTTGCAAAGCTGCTGTCTGTTGTTCGCTATTTAGCTCTGCGTCTATGCGTCTGGCTTCTGTGATAACTGATATGTTCCGTTTTCCGCTGGTCTTTTTGTAAATTGCATATCCGCATATCAGATGATACGAACATCACAGCAATCCAAAACTATACCCAAGGGCTAATCGCATCGAAATCTGCCGTAAAGTCTAATGGGATATATAGGCGCAACGCAAGTGCCGGGGGAACAAAATATGGTGTTTTTTATACATACCTCCATGTCATTCTTTCACTTGAATGTTCTCAGCAATTTTGATTAAGGTATCTTTCTCATAAGGCCCGGAAACATAAAACAAGGTGTTGGTAGAGTTATCAGTCCAAACAATACTGCTCGTTTCATCATCATAAATTGAAATATACATTTCACCCGAATGACCATTGATAGAAACCGGCTCTGAAATATATTCAACCGTATCTATATACAGCTTTTGGCTGTCTGGATCATAAATATAATAGAATTGAGCGAGCAAGCCGGACTTGTCTTTGTAAATATAAGTTTCTCCGCCTGCGGTTTCTTCAACGGTTAGAAGCTCACAGCCATCAGGCATCCATCCTGGCTGATATTTTGCAGATTCAGCCAGTTCAACTTCACCTTCAAAAAAGTATTCGTAGAAAGATTCATATTGTTCTTTTACCCAACCAAAGACAGCTGCTCGTGCTTCTGCACTTACAGCCAGCACAGAGCCAAATCCAATCGTTATCACAAGAATAATACTTGCAACACTTCGCAATGTACGATAAAGAATCGGATGATTTGCTCTGCGGGTAATTCGCTTCATCTTCCTCTCAAATTCAGCTGAAAACTCATGGGTACAGTCCTTTGGATCTGGCAAACTTTCGTTAATTGCAGTCGCCAACTCGGCTGCGGCCTGTGCTAACATCTTATCCGTTATCATAGCACACCCTCCTCCTTACAAATCTGAAGCAATTTATTTTTTGCTCTCTGATCGAGTTTGATGGCGTTTGCTTCTGTAATCTTCAACTGCTTTGCAATTTCCCTACAACTAAATCCATGATAATACTTGAGCAAAATCACCTCACGGTATCGAGGGGGGAGTTTTGCCATACACGCTGTCAATCCATGAACCCGATCATCCTCTACTGTAATACCGGAAATCTCGTCCAAGTATGTAATATTGCTTCTGCGTTGGTTTCCACGGTAGAGGTCTATTGCTTTGTTCTCAACTATTGTAACGACGTAGCTTTGCGTTTTTGGACACACTGCATCGCCAATTTTTCCAATATTCTCTGCAATCTTGACGAAAGCAGAATGAACAGCATCCTCTGCATCCTGCTCGTTATTCAAGATTTTATAGGCAACATGATACATGAGCCCTTTATAGGTTAGGTAAACCTTTTCAAATTTTGATTGATCCTCTGGGGATTCAATCATCATTAAATAAATTAACACAGTTGTACTCCTATGATTTTATCAAATATTAGTTTGAACATTAGAACTCCATGCTCTCCGCATTCAAAAGGAAATACTTCATTCCCATAATGACAAACCCTTCGTCATTACGCCACGGTTTCTTAGTGCCATTCACAATGACAATCTTTTTGAAAGAATCCGGTATATTACGCAGAGAGTTAAATTCCTGAGTCTGCTTTTCTTCCGAAGTCATATCGTATGCAACCTGGATATAGTATCTCTGGTTTCCCTGATTTACTACAAAGTCAACCTCCAGCTGCTTACGAACACGCTTACCTTCTTTGTCCTTATCGAATATCTCAACGACACCCACATCAACATTATAGCCACGGATCAGCAGCTCATTGTAGACAATATTCTCCATGATATGAGTAGGCTCCTGCTGTCTGAAATTCAGACGGGCGTTTCGGAGTCCCAGATCAGTAAAGTAATATTTCAGATTGGCACCGATATACTTTCTGCCTTTAATATCATATCGGCTGGCTTTAGAAATCAAAAAAGCATCTGCCAGATGGTCAATATGGTTGGAGATAGTTTTGTTGGTGTAAGACATCTGCCTTTCACTGGCAAAAGTATTTGCGATTTTTGATGGATTAGTTGGTGCTCCGATTGCAGAAGCAAGCACATCGACAAGAATACCAATCTCGTCCACGCTCTGAATTTTGTTTCTTTCAATAACATCCTTCAGGTAGACATTGGAAAAAATATTCTTCAGGTATTCTGCTTTCTGTCTTTCACTATGAAAACTCATAATCTGCGGCAATCCACCGTAGATCATATAATCATCCCAGGCATCGTCATAATCGCCCTCGTAAGCAGAATAAAACTCCGCAAAGGATAGTGGATAAATCCTAATCTCATCACCTCTGCCACGGAACTCAGTTACAATATCGCTGGACAGGAACTTGGAGTTACTGCCAGTTACATATACATCAACATTACTCATGCGAAGCAGACTGTTTAACACTTCTTCAAACCTTGGCATAAACTGCACTTCGTCCAGAAGAAGGTAATACTTACCACCATCTTTCATGGAATCCTTAATGTATTTGAAGCAAACCTTTGGGTCTCTTAATTCCTCATTCTCAATACCATCCAGGGCAATTTCTATGATATGATCGGCATCAACACCGTTTTCCAACAAGTATCTCTTAAAAATGGTAAACAGCAAAAAAGACTTACCACATCTACGAATACCGGTAATCACCTTTATCATGCCATTATCCTTTCGCTCAATCAGCTGTTGCAGGTAAGAATCTCTTTTAATTTCCATCGTATCGCTCCTTGCTTTCGTGCATCTGCACATTTTTTAGTAATGATATTCTACCATAGAATGTCTCTCATTTCAAGAGCCGTTCCTATTTTTTGCGTATCTGCACGATATTATGTAATAAATAATTTTTTGAAAACTACTGTCCAAAATCGGAATCTTGAAGCGTTATAAAGAGTAACGATAAGAGAAAGGGTGATTCCGATGTTCTAAAATAGCATGAATAGTGAAAAACGAACAATAAGCAAAACCGTATATGAGCGATTTTAAGATAAGGAGGCATATACTTATGAAAAAATTCATTTCCTGTTTTCTTGCGTGTGTTGTAATTATGAGCTGTGCCACAACAGCTTTTGCAGCCGATGTAAATACCAGTTCAAATGAACAACATGATGCTACTGCTATTGTAGTAGATATGAATAATATCGACGTGACAAAACCTTGTGAAATCACAAAAGAATTTAAAAATGATCGTGGAGAGACTGTAACGCTGAGGGCGGTTTATACTCCTGCAGAACCTACTGCTGTTCCTATGTGGTCGCATGACTATGAAGCAACCGTAGGCACTTGGACATCGTACTTCGATGGGTCAATCATTGATGGAATGAGCTATGAATATGATGTAAGCAGATCTGGGTCGCATTGGAAAATCTCCAATGCAAGAAATTTAATGGCACACTGCATTTTGTCTTCGATTAAAGATAAAAGCTTGACAATCAACCGCTCCACCTCCACATCAACATATCCTGCTGAAGTTATGGGTATGTGTACGGTAGAATTTATCGATACTGCTATCGGACATCTTATTAGTATTGATGCATGGATTAAAACTACTATTACTGACAATGGTATTTTAACAGTTAGCGGAAATTAGGAGGTGATATAGTTGCAAACCGGATTAGGCATAATTATTTTGTTCATAGTAATAGCTATCTTAGGTGGGATTTATGTTACGAAGCATTTTAGAAACCGAAAAAAGTGATTAAATTAGATATTTACAATTCTTTGTAATTTCCTCGAATAGCAAAAACGAATTAAAAAGCCACGGTCTACACTCCAGAACGGAGCGTAGCCGTGGCTTTCTTTTCGATCATCGTTGTTCTTCTCGTTGTTGCTTCTTTTCTTCTTCCTGTTTTTTGCGGTCGATACCCAGGATATGCTCGACCGTTTGCTTGGCGACCAAATATTCCTGCATATCTTTTTTTACCTCTCGGTATTCTGCGTAGGCTTGTTTTTTCTCTGTAAGCAAACGATGAAATTCTTCATCCAGAGCTTTTCTGGAAGGAGCCTTGCCGTTCTCTGTCTTGTTAAAGGCATCTTTCGCAGCCTTATGAAGTGTAATGGCTTCACGATGTTCCTCGAAGAACTTTTTGCTATAACCGGACTTGCGATAGGCTTCGTACACCTTTCGAGTCTTGGAGTAATTATTGAGATGTGTCTGCAAAGCCCCAATCTCCACCATACACTTTTCTGCTGACTTGATACTGCTGGATAGCTCAGAGAACCGACTGGTTAGCTTCTCCGTCAGAGCTACTAAGTCATCGTAGCTGTCTAATCCCTTTTCTTTCAAAAGACAGACAGTACGGGCAGCTTCTTTTCTGTTGAACTTCTTTGCCCAGCGTTCATACCCCGCAGATTTTCCTTCAGCCATCTTTGCCTGAATGTCGATAAGCAGATTAAACTGCTTGGGAGCAGGAGCCTGACGGTTGGCATTTCGGGGCTTACGACCAGACTTGCCAGCAATGGCAGCACGAAGTTCTTCATCGGAATAATCTTCCCCCAAGGAACGGAGCCTGATAAATCGTTTCTGTCCATTTCCACGAAACGCCGGTTGCTTTCCATCCTTGAACTCAAAACCGAGAACTTCCATCTTTTTCAGGAAGTCGGCATAGTTCCTCGGTTTCTCCTGAAGCACTTGGTCAATGGCATCGCACAGATCGTCACGCTGGGTTCGCTTCTTAGGGTAGACAGTTCTTTTCTGTCTCTCCCGGTAAGGCTTCGGTGTGATGATGGAAAGTCCATGTTCCGCACATACAAGGTCACTGACTTTCTGAACCGCCAGACCTGAAAGGAAAAAGTTTTTGAACTTTCTGGTACAGTCCAGCGTGGTGGAATTATAAATGATGTGGTTGTGTATGTGGGCTTTGTCAATGTGGGTGGCAACAATGAAAGCGTGTTTTCCTTTGGTAAAACGCATTGCTGTTTCATAGCCCACTTGGTTTGCTTCTTCCGGTGTGACCTCTCCGGGTTTGAAAGACTGGCGAATCTGGTAAGCAATGATATTATTCTTCTGTTGTCTGCCGGTGATATGCTGATACTGCCTTTTGGAGAGCAGGAACTCCTCGTCAGCTGTCTTTGCATCACACTCATAAGAACTGATGAACTCGCCGTTATTGGTTTTTGCGGCATTCTCAGAATAGTCTGTGCGGTCTGCCAGACACTGAGCCACCGTCTTTCCCTTGTTCACATGGAGAGCAATCAATCTTGTCGCTGCCATTCATTCACCATCCTTTCCAAAAAGAAAAAAGCCACCCGCAGGCAGCTTTCTTATTTCTCATATTTATGACCGAATAAACTCTCCCAAACGACCACCCCAGGTCTCAGCCTTGACCACGATCCAGACCATGAAGAACAGAACCAGGAACACGGCAATACCCATACCGACCAGAATTGCCAGCTCCGTCCATTTGCCCTGAACGATGCAGAAGATACCACAACCGGCAATGACCAGGAGCAACAAACCGATAGCATAAGAGGAAACATTAGTAAGCAGGTTTCCGACAATGCAGAGAACCTTTATGAGAATCAGCACAGGGAGTGCGAACAGCTTCAAAATCATCTTCATAGGAACCTCTCCTTTCTTTCTACTTATATTTTAACTGATTATGCTCATATCCACAATGATGTCGAAGATATGTAAAGCCGCAGCCGAAACTGCGACTTCCCGACAAGTTGTCGGCAACTATTGGATACTGGACAGGCGAACCAAAACCTCCTTCATTTCTATCCAGATTTCTTCCATACGCTCCTGCAAGTCCCTGATGTCGGCTTCATAAATGTTGCCGGTCTCGTTGGCTCGTTTCGCATACTGGTTTAAGTTGTTGGAGCAGATTCGCAGGAGTGAACCAACTGCTTTCACATCCTGCAAATCCAGATTGATGCAATAACCGTCGAGAGCCATTTTTCTCAGATAGGCTCCCATGCTTCGTATGCCCAGCTCGTCCATTTTGTCATGGATACGCTGGACTTCTTCTTTGGAAGCGAGGAAATGCACATCCTGGTCTCGTCTTGCCATTACAGCACCTCCTCACGGTCGTCAGAGCGTTTCGCCGGTGGGATATGCTCGGACTTGGATTTCAGATCAGCGAGAACGGAAGGTCGCTCTGCACCATTTCTTTCGGAACGGCTCTCCACCATATCCTCCATATTCAGTGCTGCATCCAGCTCTGCCAAACGCTGACTTTTCATAGCAAGCTCGGCTTCCTGGGGAAACGGTTTACCCTGCTCCACCTTTGCCGCTTCCTGCTGATTATAGAGATTAGTCAGCTGTTCTTTGGCACTTTCCAGCTTCTCAGGAACGCCAGCAAGGGCGTTATCCAGTCGGGTGAGATTACCCCTGGCATCGGTGCCGAGGGCTACACGGTGGCTCATAAAGCCTTTCAGAACGATGTCGAACTCGTGTCGGAAACTGTCGAAAGACAGCTCCATCTGGAACCCACGGTAGGAGCCAAGAGGGATAGGGTCGGTGCCTTTCATTTCCTTGCAGGCGGCAAGAATGATTTCACCGGCATCGGCTTTTTCTGCGTAGTGCTTGCCCAGGATTTCCATGCCACAGAACCCTTCGTGGATCTGCGGATTGGCTTCGATGGTCTTAATGTCCGCTTCATAGCCGTGGATATATCCGGTCTGCTTCTCGATCTGAGCCGGGAAGTATTTCAGGAGCTTATCCTCCAGTCGATACTGCTGGCTCTGGTGGTCAGCTTTCAGCACTTTCAGTCTTGCCACATCAATGTCCAAATCCATCTTTTCCTTAATCAAAGGATTACCGGCACACAGAGCCTTGATCTCCGCATAGGACAGAGCCTGTTCATCCACATCGTCGCAGGAACGAACCGGGGATTTCGAGGTCATAATCTGACTGATGAACTTCTGCTTGTTCTCCAAAGTCTGATAGAGGTAGGCATCAAAGGTTCCCTCCGTCACATACTGGAATACCTGAACTTCCTTGTTCTGGTTGCCCTGACGGATGATACGACCGTTTCGCTGGGTCATATCAGAAGGTCTCCAGCCTACATCCAAGTGGTGAACAGCGACCAGTTTATCCTGGACATTGGTGCCAGCACCCATCTTCTGTGTACTGCCAAGCAGCACACGCACCTGACCGGTACGAACCTTTGCAAAGAGTTCTTTTTTCTTCGCTTCGGTATCCGCATCATGGATGAAAGCCACTTCTTCAGCAGGAACACCAGCCGCAAGGAGCTTGGATTTAATGTCATCATAGACATTGAATGTGCCATCATTCTTCGGGGTAGACAGGTCACAAAATACAAGCTGAGTCAGCTTGTCAGCCTGACCGTCCTTCCAGATTTTCAGCACATTGTTTACGCAAGCATTGAGCTTGCTGTCGGGGTCATCGGGTAACAGAGGGTTCATCAGTCGCTGATCCAGACCCAGCTTTCTACCATCACTGGTAATCTTCAGCATATTGTCCACGGACGGGTCAACGGCACCGCCATGAACAGCCGCAGCTCGCTCGGACAGCTCTGCCACCATAGCTTTCTGATGTTCAGAGGGCTGTACCACCACAGTCTCGAACTTTGCTTCAGGAACAGGCAGATTCAGCTGATCGGAAGTCTTGATGTCCGCAACTTCCTTGAACATATTCATAAGCTCTGGCAGATTGAAGAACTTTGCAAATCGGGTTCTGGCTCGGTAGCCGGTTCCCTCCGGTGCAAGTTCAATGGCAGTCGAAGTCTCACCAAAAGTCGAAGCCCAACAATCGAAGTGGGTCAGATTCTTCTTCTGGAGAGTGCCATACTGAAGGTATCGCATGACCGTGTAAAGCTCGGTCATAGAGTTGCTGACAGGAGTGCCGGTGGCAAAGATAACACCACGCCCACCGGTCAGTTCGTCCATATAGCGACACTTCATAAACATATCAGATGACTTTTGAGCTTCAGAGGTGGAAAGACCAGCCACATTCCTCATTTTGGTGTACAAAAAGAGGTTTTTGAACGCATGGCTCTCGTCTACGAACAGTCGGTCAACACCCAACTGCTCGAAAGTCACCACATCGTCCTTGCGGTCGGTGGCAGTCAGCTTGTCCAGTCGTGCCTGGAGGGACTTTCTGGTTTTCTCCATCTGCTTGATAGAGAAGTTTTCTCCTCGCTGCCATTTCAGTTCTCTGATTGCATCCTCAACCTCGTCGATCTGCTCACGCAGCTGTCGTTCTTGTCTCTCAGCAGAGAGGGGGATTTTCTCGAACTGACTGTGACCGATGATAACTGCATCGTAGTCGCCGGTGGCAATCCTCGCACAGAACTTCTTTCTGTTGGCAGTCTCGAAGTCTTTCTTCGTAGCTACCAACAGCTTGGCACTCGGATAAAGGTGCAGGAACTCGTTTGCCCACTGCATTGTCAGATGGTTCGGCACAACAAACATAGATTTCTGAGCCAGACCCAAACGCTTGCTCTCCATAGCAGAAGCAGCCATCTCGAAGGTCTTGCCAGCCCCTACTTCGTGTGCCAGCAAGGTATTACCGCCATACAGAACATGGGCGATAGCGTTGAGCTGATGTTCTCTCAGCTTAATGTCAGGGTTCATACCGCCAAAGCGGATATGACTGCCATCGTATTCACGGGGTCTTGTAGAGTTGAACAGCTCATTGTACTTCGTTACCAGAGCTTCACGGCGGCGAGGGTCTTTCCAAATCCAATCCTGGAACGCATCCTTGATCGCCTGCTGTTTCTGCTGGGCGAGGGTGGTTTCCTTTTTATTCAGGACACGCTTCTGCTTACCGTCAGGATCTTCGATAGTATCATAGATACGAATATCTTTCAGGTTCAGCGTTTCCTCCAGGATACGGTAGGCATTGGCACGGTCAGTACCGTAGGTCGTGTACGCAGCCACATCGTTGTAGCTCGGAGAACTCTTTCCGTTGATTCTCCATTCTGCGGTCATTTCAGAGAACTTGACCTCGATGGAGCGACGGAGGTAATAAGGGGTATCAAAGGTCTCCTGCATGAACTGCTGGATATAGTCAGGGTCAATCCAGGTCGCACCCAAACGCACATCAATCTCAGACGCATCCAGGTCTTTCGGCTGTGCCTTTTCCAGAGCCTGCACATTGACAGCAAAGGAAGAATCACGATTCACTGCCATCTGAGCGATACGCAGCTTGCTTCTGACATCACCTGAGAGGTATTCATCAGCGGTCTGCCAGCCCACGGTTTCATCGTCGGGAGCCATAGGATCTTTGAAGATAACCCCACGCAGTTCCGACTTGATTGCATCGTACTCGTCAGGAGTGCCAAGCAGATTCGCCATATACGGCAGATCTACCTTGCCACGCTCACCAATGGAGATTGCCAGAGCTTCAGATGGGGTATCCACGTTGGTCACTCGGCGTTCCGGTTTAATGGTTCGCTTGGTGAACATATCGGCTTTGCTTTTCAGGTTGCCGTCCTCGTCCACATTTTCCAGAGAACACAGGAGATAGTAAGAGGAATCGTCCGAAAATGCCTGACCGTTGGCACGGTTATTGATAAGACCGTTCTTTGCGGTAAAAGCATCGTAGGCATCGTTCAACTCAGCCTGTTTGCCGGAAATCATATCATCAGGAAAATCTTCCAGCTGATACTCGATCAGTTCACCCACGATACGGCGAAGCTCGACCATACCGGTCACACGCTCTTTTGCCTTATCATTCAGGTCAACATGACGCATGACGGAGTTTTCACGGAAATAAACCTCACCGTCTACCACAGCATAGGAGAAGTTCTTTACATCAGGACGGGCAGGAATGGTCTCCTGACGAATGCCCAGGCTATCCGCTTCGGGCAGTTCCACCGCCTGATAGCTGCCCTGGATGTTGGAAACAGCTTCTTTCAGAAGTTCCCCAAGGTCTGCACCCTCACGGGGAACGACTGTCAGCTCGTCCTTGCCGTACTGAGTGCTTTCCGTGGTCAGCTCACCCATAATCATTTCAGGATGGTCTACGAAATAGCTGTTCATGGTGAAACCGTCCTCGGTGCGATTCAGGTTCACCCATTCAGGAACAATATCAATCGGGTGGTCACGTTTCTGGAGAAAGATGATGTCGGAAACGACTTCCGTACCAGCGTTCTTCTTAAATGCATCGTTTGGCAGACGAATGGCACCCAAAAGCTCGGCTCTCTGTGCCAGATACCTACGGGCATCAGAGTTTTTGGAATCCATCGTGTAGCGAGAGGTTACAAAGGCGACCACGCCACCGGGACGAACTTGATCCAGACTCTTTGCGAAGAAATAGTTGTGGATGGAGAATCCCAGCTTGTCATAGGGCTTGTCAGCAACCTTATAGTTGCCGAAAGGAACATTACCCACTGCCAGATCATAGAAGTCTCTGCGGTCAGTGGTCTCAAAACCGGCGACCTTGATTTCTGCGTTGGGATAGAGTTTCTGAGCAATACGACCGGTGATAGAGTCAAGCTCCACACCGTAAAGCTGACTGCTCTGCATCTCAGGGGGCAGCATACCGAAGAAGTTGCCGATACCCATTGAAGGTTCCAGGATGTTTCCGGTCTCAAAACCCATCTGAGCAACAGCATCGTAGATCGCACGGATGACAGTAGGACTGGTGTAGTGTGCGTTCAGCGTAGAAGCTCTTGCCGCAGCATATTCATCCTCAGACAACAGGTTCTTCAGAGTAGTGTACTCCTGAGACCAGTTTCCCTTATCATGGTCAAAGGCATCTGCCAGACCGCCCCAGCCTACATAGCTTGCCAATACTTCCTGTTCTTCAGGAGTGGCATTGCGGTTCTCACGCTCCAGCTGGAACAGAGTCTCAATAGCTTCAATGTTCCTTGCGAACTTCTGCTTGGGACCGCCCTCACCGATATGGTCATCGGTAATGTGGTAGTTGCTTGCAGGAACTTCGGGAACAGCCTTGGTTTGGATAGCTGTTTCAATCTTGCTGATAACCTCCTGGACTTCGGGATGCTCCCATCCAGCAACTTTCTTATAATCCTCAATGATGGTATCCCGACCGTCCTTGCACTGGATGAAATCCAAGCTGCCCGGAAACGGTCTTGCTGTGTTCATCGCTCCCAGAGCTTTCATCTGCGTGTTCGGCAGCTCATGGTAGGCTCTCAGGGCATCCTCAAAAGTGCTGTACTCTTTCAGAGACAACGCCCCACGGACTTCCAGATCATCTGCGACATAGAAGTGGTCAATGAAGTTTTCCGGTACTTCCAGTTCAACGAGTTCTACGCCATTGACCTGTGCATGAGCTTTTTCATCCGGGTAATCACCATAGATACGGACATACTTTCGCTCCTGCTGGTCATAAACTGCGGCACCGTCATACTTAAATCCGTCATCCTCCATTGTGCCATCCACATAACCCTGTGCGGCTTTTTCAGCTTCAGCCAAAGTCTGATAGTCCAGCTTGTCATCAAAGCCGTTTTCAAAGTGATGGTAGGCTACCACTTGATAAGGAGGAGCCATGCGGTCGGCATAGCTGTCGATCATTTCTTCCGTCAGCCATTCAGGTTTTTCAGGAACTGCCTCATACAGCTCACGCATTTTGGCAATCTGATCTCGAACATTTCCAGCCCACAGATGACCTTCATATCGCTGACCATAACCAAGGAAGTATTCGCAGTCAGTACGCAGACGGTCTAAGAGTCGATACTCAGCAGTATAATCCTGTACGGTTGCGGGGCGAATATTGTCCAGAATTTCCTCTGCAACGGCTTCTTTTTCATCAGCCGTATTCTTTCTCAGGACATCATTTCTTTCGTCTCTGGAGAGCATTTCCTCGAATCTGGAACGGTTCTCTGCTCGGAAGATAGGGTAAAGAAGTGTCGGATCACGAAGCTGCACTTCGCTGTCTCTGACTTCCTCCACCAAAAAGGCGGTATCATCCAGATAAACGGTGTCGCCCACCTTGTAATCCCAGGCAGACTCTGCTTCATAGTAGCGTTCCACTTCTTCATCGGTCACATAGATAAGGTCGCTGAAATCCAGATTTTCCAGCTCGTGTGCGATCAGTTCTTCCAGAGAATTGCTCTGTCTGCTTTCAATCAGGGTTTCTCCCAGGTAACGCTCAATGCGGAAGTCTACCAGATTGGCATAGCACTGAATCGGAATCTCATCATCGGTAACAGTGGTGTATCCAATACCCACCTGGGAAAGATCGGAGAAGTCTGCCGGGGAGTCATATTCAGCTTTGCAGAACTGGTCAATCATTTCCTTGGCTCTATCCAGAGCCGGTCTTTCTTCCAACTCATTCAGCTGATTTGCAAATTCTTTGGCTTCACTCTCGGAATCAAAGGTACGATAGAACCCGTCAGGTGCTTCATAATAGGTGTCACGCTTATTGTCGTAGATAATAAACGGAGATTCAAAGGCATCAGATGTCAGCTCTGCCGTATAACGAACATTATTTTCCGGGAATACAACCATTTCTTTAACAGGCTGCTCCTGATCTACGATAGAGAAATATCCTGTGTCAAGGTAGCGTTCAAAGGATTCTCGGTTGATTTTTACCGCTTCCTGTTCAGGTACGCTCGGTAAGGTGTACCAAACATAATCCTCGTCCACTCGCTCAATGACTATTGTGGTCTCTTTATGCTCGGTTTCCAGAGAGGATACACCGTCACCAATGTGATAGACTTTTCCGGTAGGTGTGGTGAATGTCGGCTCACTCGGTTCCATACCTCTGGTTCTTTCGATATTAGCGAGATAATCAACAGCGTTATCCTGCTCCGCAAAACGAAGGACTTGATTACCTTCCTCATAGAAGCGGTCGAGAGCCGCATCCCAAATGCCGGTAATACCACCCTCGTTTGGATGCAAGCGAATAGAGAAACGGTCGGGAGCATCCATTTTGACAATCTGCTCATGCTTTGCACCAGTATCTCCATGCAGAACGGACTGCACCTTATCACGCAAACCAGGAGTGTCTTTCAATTCAGCACTATTGATGGCATCGTAGGCACTCTCCCAGGAGTTGTAAACCATAGGGTAAGAGTCCATTTCACCAAAGATAAGCCTTGTGGGATGGTTCTTATCGGGACGGAAAGGAAAGCCTGCGACTTCCCAAGCATCTACAATGGTTTTCTGCTCTTGTGTCAGCCCGGAAACAATTTTCTCACGGTAAGCATCTTGCTCCGCTTCAAATTGCTCTACTTCCTCTGCCAACGATGTTTCCTCAATTTCAGGTTCAGCCTTTGCTTCGAGAATAGCATCACGCTCGGCTTTTTCCTGTTCCGTGAGATAACGGTCATTGGCAATCAGGCTGTCAATGCGAGAAGCAATCTGACTCCAGGAGAACTTTACTTCCTCACAGCCAGCTTTCCTGAAACGCATACCCTTGGCATCGTGATCCTCACCACTGCCATTTGCACCAGAGAGAGCATGGGAGTGACCACCGGTTCCGTGTTCCTTTTTCAGAAACTCGGCTTTTTCCTGAGAAGAATGACCTTCCTGCCAGTAATTCCAGATACGACCCTTGCCACCGGCAAAGCCACTTCCTCTTGAAGCAAGTGCCTGATTGATTTCATCATCCGTAATAAACTGACGGACAAGAGGGGGAACCATTCTGTCGGTGTGGTACTCTCGGAGAGGTAAGTCCAGCTCATTCAGTCGCTTCTCGATGTTATCCAACTTATGATAGTTGAAACGGAGGATTTCAGGATGTTCCTTGCGGATCTCCATGAACATTCGATACTCATTCTGAAGATTTGCACGGAACTCAGGGTCAGCCAGCTTTTCTGCAAGCTCGGCGGTCTCGCTTGGGAAACCATTGCTGCGGATGAACTGCATGGAACCAAGCAGACCGGTATCACGAACACCATCGGCAAAGTCACGGTACAGATACCACAGGCTTTCAGCCAGCTTCTGTCTCTCATAGCCCGGAGCTTCCACAAGCTCTACATTGGTGGCATATTCGCCATTTTCCAGAAGCTGACCGATACGCTCGGCGGCTTCCTGCCAGGACACAACCTGCTTAGATGGAGCAAAACGGGCGGTCTTGCCTTTGGCAAGGTGAATACACTGGTCATCAAACCATGCAGTAATGTCTGTTCCGTCCAAACGGAGACCGTTACTTCCACGGTAGATTTCTTTCAGTCGCTGGGCAATTTCTTCGGTGGATTTCCCCCTGGCATACTCCAGAGCAACCATCATTCTGTGATTGTCCGTGTTACTGCCAAGAACAAGGAAGTGGTCAATCTGCTCCTGAGAAATAGAAAAAGCAGAGGGCTTTCGGCTCTCTGCTTCGTCTATAAAACTGATTTGCTCGGCTTCGGAAAGGAACAGGTTCAGACTTAACTGTTGATAAGCTCCGTCATCACGATTTCCTCCGCCTGTGCTTTCAGGCTGTTCATGTGCTGAACCCACGCCATCTGCTGAGTCTCTTTGTCCGGTGCCGGACTGCTCTGCAGAAGCTGGTTCATCAGCTGCTCCACTCTGCGGGTCGCTGTCTCGTCGATCTCCCTCAGATGGGGGAACAACTTCTCGGTCAGGATCAGGTCGTTGTACAGAATCTTGTTGTTCTGCTCCAGGTACGCTCTCCTCATTCTGCCATACTTGCCCAGCGGCTTCGCTTCGGTCTCGGTCAGTTCCAGGTTCGGGATGAAGTAATCCCCGTTCTGTCTGTAAGTCATTTCGTTCATCATTGTTCTGGCTCCTTTCTGCCTGCTTGCTACGCTCATAATTTCGGATGGTCACTTCGATTTCACGGAACACCTGAGAGGACATTTCGCTGACTGCGGTGCCGAGGGCATTAGCGGTCTGGCGAGTATTGAAATCAAAGATGTCGAGGAAGTCCTCATGTTCAAAGTAATCATCAGGATTGTCTACGCAACGGGAGTAAAGCGTATAAGCGATGCTGATAGTGGCTGCGTTGCGGAAGGACGCTCCGATGTTGTATTCATCGTAACCTTCCAGATAACTATTTGCAACGATGTCGCTGATCTGTCTGGCATTGTCGTTCCAATACTCAGTAGCCAGCTGTCTCGCCACTTCATCAATCTGAGTTTCCAGAGAATGACCAACAGCAGGAACACCATAAGCCTTTTCCAGTGCATCCTGAATCGGCTGAATGTGTTCGTCCTGAACCTTCCACAATGTCACTGGACGAGAGTTTCGTCTGGTTCCGGTATCAGAAACATCGAAAACATAGCGGAGTCTCGGACGGTCGCCCCTGGTATCCAGCAAAGCGATACCCTTGGAGCCACGCTTCACATAGCGGTTCATTTTCTCATTCCACAGGTCATACTCTGCACAGGCAGTTGCATCCGGTCTTTGAGCGTGAATCATCAACTGCTCATGGTAGGGATACTTATAAAGGCGACCTGCGGTAGTCAAAAACGATGTCCATCGTTCACGACTGCCAGTGACCTGACGGGCGGCATCTTCTGCCATAGCTGCGTAATACGCTGTCTTTGGTGTCATCAATAACCTCCTATCTTAATTTTATCCACTGGCATCCGGGAAGAAATCAAGGCTTTCAAACTCCTCATCGGTGATCTGCTCCAGCTTGGAGAGAACACCCTCTGCGAGTCGTTTCAGTTTCTTTTCTCTGGGTGTCAGTTGCTGTTTCATGGCAGTCAGCTCTGCAATAAGCCCTGGACGGGTGCCAGGGCTGTAAAGCAGGACTACCAGTTTTTCTTCGGGTGTAAAACCGATCATTCCAAGTCACGCTCCATCGGTCTGCCAGGGGGCTTTTTGAACACCTCTCTTTCAGGTGTATTCTTCAGCTGTTCCAGGACAGATGGTTTATTTGCTTCTTCCAGATGGTCGGCTTTGCCGTTGTTGATAATGCCATCAATCATGCCGTAGTCATCCTCCATGCTCATTTCAGCATTTCGCAGGTGGTCGGCAGGATTGAGAAAACCGGGCAATGCCTTAAATCCAAAGGAATCTACATAGTGACATGATACTTCACCGGCTATCTTCAATGCCACGATGTCGCTGACCGACATACTATGACCTCTGAAATCTTCCGGGTGATTGATGTTAAACTTCACATACAAATCTTCCAGCTGGGAAGCCGGGGCAGCGGATTGTTCCAGAGAGCCGTGATAGACCACATCATAATGCTCAATAGTGGGATGAATGTCGTGATCTTCCAGATAGCGGTAGTTCATAAAACGAATGTCGGTGGTTTCGTCGATACGCTTCAGCTGAAGGACAGCATAGGAATCATTGGAGCTTTCCAGAAAAGCCACCAATCTGTCATCGGGAGTGGTGTTGCCGTGAACATCATCCCATTTTTCAATCTTCTGGTTCATGTCTTACCTCCTTATCTTTCAGGTTCTTTGTGCTTGTGGGGTTTAGCAGGAGCAACCTTTTCAGCGTTCTGTGCCAACTGCTCCATGACAGAAACTCTTTTAGGCATATCAAACTTATCCAGTTGACCTCTCAGAGCCTTGGCAGCTGTGACAGAAACCTCATCCCCGGACTCAGCAATTACAGAGTCCAGAAACTCACGGTAGGGAGCCGTGTTGCCGGCAGCAAGGTCTTTGCGGATGCTTTCAACAACATCCATGCCGTTATCGACCTGATCTCGGTAATCATAGGGGTCATAGTCCTGAGCAAAGCTGTCCAGCTGACCTGCCAAAACCAGCAAAGGGTTCGGCAGAGCCACAGACTCGGACATTTCCATAATCTCCTCATAAACAGCGGCTCTCAAATCTCGGTGAGCCATATTAAAGTCTGACAGAATCTCATTTCGGACTTCGATCATACTCATTTCAGGATTGTCCAACTGACCGCCATCAATCTCCTTGAAATCCTTATCAAAGAGGGTGTAATCGTAACCATCGTCACAGGTCTGAATAGCAAGGTAATTGTCTTTGCCAACCTGCCATGCAGCTTCGTCACCCATAATAGGCGGCTCTGCCTGATAGTGGTTGCCGTTACGCTCCATCACTTCTGCGAACTGGCAAATGTGAAAGACATTGTTGCCGACCTGAGTGTGGTACTCGTCGATAAAGGTACAGGGCTTCACCACCGTCTCGTTGCCGTAGTCGATCTGGATATGACCGCCATCCGGGATGCGGAACAGGTCATTGTAATGACTGTCGATGAAGCGAATATCCTTACCTTCAGGGTTATATCGGTTCATTATTTCTTCTTACCTCCATTATCAAAGTCCATTGTGAATTGGGTCTTGCCATCGTCACTCACCGACATGATGACCGTGGCATCGTAGGTCTTGCCAGTTCTGGCTGATTTACAGCCTTTCAGCTTTACCTTGCCCGTAGCAAGGAGCTTCTGAACCATCGTGCCGGTCAGGTTCTTACCGATACTCTCGAAATAGCGGTTGTTTTTCCAGAGGGCAAATTTGCACTGCTTACTGGAACAAAAATAGCCTTTCTGCCTGTCCTCAACCGGACTGCCACAGGCAGGGCAGATACCGACGGAGTTAGCAGCTTTGGACATCAGCACTTCTGAGTCCTGAATGACCTCATAGGTCTGCACCAGATTGGCGATAACATCTTTGATCTCGTCCATGAAGTCCTCGCTTGTGTATTCGCCTTTTTCGATAAGCAGGAGCTTTTCTTCCCAATCGGCTGTCATGGATGGCGACTGGATCTGCTCTGGCATAACCGTCACCAGGGCGGTTCCCTTATGGGTAGGGATAAGATACTTGGTTTTCTTGTCGCCTTTACGCTCCAGGAAACCGATACGCACCAGCTTTTCGATGATACCGGCTCTGGTCGCCGGGGTTCCCAAACCTTTACGCTCCACCTCGGCGGGCATTTCATCTGCACCGGCAGTTTCCATGCTCGAAAGCAGCGTGTCCTCGGTGTAGTGCTTTGGAGGGGAAGTTTTACCCTCTTTGACCTCGCTGGCAGATACCGTCAGCTTGTCACCAACAGAAACCGCAGGTAGTTCTTTTTCTTTTTTGTCGGATTTTGTCGAAGATTGTTTTCTCTCCAATCCTTTCCATCCTATCTGCAACACGGTTTTTCCCTTTGCGGAGAAAGCTGTGTTGCCACAGTCCAGCTCGATCACTGTCTCTGCGAAGCGGTGAGCATCACCGACTGCACAGAAAAGGCGGGTGGATACCAGTTGCAAAATTGCAAGTTCACCTTTGGGGAGTTCACTCAGATTGCATTTCTGCAATTCTCTGGTTGGAATGATAGCATGGTGGTCTGTGACCTTTTTGTTGTTGATGACCTGTGTTGCATTGACGGGAACACTCTCAACACCGTCTACGGGGAAAGTGTGGAATACCATGCCCACAAGATCAGGCAGCATGGTCGCCATGTCCTCAGTCAAAAATCTGCTGTCAGTACGAGGGTAAGTGACTAACTTTTTTTCGTAGAGATTCTGCGTATAGTCCAAGGTCTGCTGTGCCGTAAATCCCAGCACACGGTTGGCGTCTCGCTGTAAACTGGTCAGATCATAGAGGGCAGGCGGTTTCTCCGACTTCTCTTTACACTCTGCCTTGGTAACAACAGCCACAGAACTCTGACACACCTTGCTGATGGTATCTGCTTCAGTCTTTTTCTTGAAGCGTTCACTGACAGCAGTAAAGCCACCCAAGGAAAGCTGCACCGTGTAGAACGGCTCCGGTCGAAATGCGGAGATAGCCGCTTCACGCATGACCGCCATAGCCAGGGTAGGGGTCATTACTCGCCCTACATTCAAGGTCTGTCCGTAAAGGGTAGAAAAAAGTCGAGTAGCGTTAATGCCAACAATCCAGTCGGCTCGCTCTCGACAAAGGGCTGCTTCATACAAAGCATCGTATTCAGTTCCAGGACGGAGGTTATCAAAGCCCTCCTGAATTGCGGAATCTTCCATCGAAGAAATCCAAAGTCGTTCCACCGGTTTCCTGCATCGGCACTGATGATAGACAAGACGGAAGATCAACTCACCCTCACGACCGGCATCCGTTGCACACACAAGGCTTGCAACATCATCCCTTGCCATGAGCTTTTTAAGGATTGCGAACTGCTTCTTGGTTGCGGAAGATACTTCGTACTTCCAGTCAGCCGGGAAGATCGGCAGGTCATTGTAGACCCATTTGCCGTATTTTTCGTCATAGGCTTCGGGCTGTGCCAGCTCCACCAAATGACCGACACACCAGCTGACCAGATAGCCGTTTCCCTCCAGGTATCCATCACTTCGCTTATTTGCTCCAAGCACCTTTGCAATGCTCTGGGCGACTGAGGGTTTCTCAGCCAAAACTAATTTCATTTGCATCTGCTCCTTTCTTGGCAAAATAAAAGCAGCCCTGAACCGTAGTCCATAACTGCTATGTAAATATATCGCAAAAAATATTTGTTTTCGCTGTCCAAAAAATGTATGTTCATTCGTTATAAATAGAAAACAGAAGTAGAGAGGTGATTCCAATGGGCTAAGGCTAAGTTGTCTGCTCGTTTAATTAGCAATTGTTATTCTACTTTAAGGAGGATTCTTCTATGAGAAAATTCATGTCCATTATTCTTGCGTTGGCTATGATCCTTTCTATGTCTATGACCGCCTTTGCTGCCGAAGCAAACACCGCCAATACATATCCTACTGTCATTATGGATAATGAAGATGTACGCATTGTTCAAGCCTTCGATGGAAACACTCGGTATGTTTCCACGTTTGATAAAGCAAATAATACAATCACTACGGAGCGATATGCTGCTAATGGATGCTTAGAAGCATCTGCTATTGTAAATATTGATGATGAAACCATTTACGATACTACAACGAATACACAAATCGAAACCAGAGCTGTCGTTGCTTCTAAGAAAACGGAAAGTGTATATGCTTACGAATACACTAATGATAACCCAAAAGAATGGAAATTGACCCGTGCAAAGTACGCTGGTGAATCTAATGATGCGGGATACTATTTCAAAACCAAGCAGACAAGCATTAATGCTGATCATTTGGATGAGTTCCGTGTAACAGTCGATTCTCTCGCTTCTAAAGAATCTGAATTGAAAACACTGGTTGGCGTTTCCGCATTTTTGGGTGGATTTGCAACAGGATTTACGATTGGAACTGGTGGTGCTGGTTTTGGTGTTGCTCTCGCAGCATATCTTTCTGCCGCTGGTTTTGGTGTTGCCGCACAGGAAAAAGCAAACCAAATTGGCGAACTGCAAAGTACGGCTCTTGCAAGATATACTGATGTCAAAAATGAATCCTCTATCTATTTTTAATTGCAGATAACCCTTGAAAGGAGGAACGGTAATGAAGGTATTGGCAATTTCTCTATTTCTCTTAGGTATCATTGTGGCGTTATTCTCAAAACAAATTGACCAATTGGCAAAAAGACATTTATCCATCAAATGTCTTCTTATTGTAATAATGACTGGACTCGGTATTTTTATTATCGTTACTCTATATAATATTCTAAAATAAGAAAATCTCCTAAATGCTCCTCCGATAAGGGGGAGCATTTAATTTTATGTAAGACAGCCCGAAGGCTGTCCCAGGCTCTGCCTGTTACCTGTTACACAGGTTCGTTGTCGTCATCTTCCTCGATGAAGTCCTCGTCATCATCGTCCGTGAACTCCTCAGACTCATCATATCCGTAATCTTCATCGTCCACATAGTCAGCATCAGGATCAGGCTTTGCCTGTTCCTTTTCTTTCTGCTTCTCCTGGAACTTCTTAAAGAGGAAGAAGCCACCACCGCCAGCCATAGCAATCACAAGAATGATAGCAGGCAGCATATTAGGCTTTTTCTCAGGCTCTACGGGTTCAGGTTCAGTAGGTTCAGGCTCCGTAGGCTCAGGCTCTACGGGTTCGGGTTCAGTAGGCTCGGTGAACTGTGCGGCTTCTTCTTCGTCCATAAGCTTCATCAAATCAGCTTCATCAACGAGATTCAGGAAGTGAACTGTTTCCTGTCCCTTATCGTCACGGTCGATAATGAGATAGAAGATATTGCCGGTCTTGGTCGTCACAGTAATGAACTGCTTGCCCTCACCGGTAGGAGAACCGAAGTCATCCACAAGGCTCATATTTCCATCCGGTGTCAGAGCTGCACCACCAGTATCGGGATTTCCTTTACCATCAAAGTCCATGTTTTGGAACATACTCATAAACATCATCATAAGAGCCATGTCCATTTCATTGTTGCCCTGGGCAGCTTCAATGATTTCCAGATAATCGCCGTGGACATATCCATGCTTTTCAGGGACAGTGATTTCATACCAGTCGCCCTCAGTACCGATCACCACGACTTCCTCGCCGGGGCGAAGCTGGTCGATGATCTCATAATTCATACCGGCACCGGTACGCACATTCAGACGGGAACCGCCAGTCACCACCTTGCCGGTGGTTGTGGTTTCCTCGCTTTCCATGTCGTACTCATATTCCTCACCGTTGAAAGAGAAAATAATCTTGCCATCCTCGGTCACGGTGAAGTTATAAGGAAGTTCTTCAGAGGTCTTATCGTCCTCAGAATCCTCTGTCACAGGGGTAGTGGGTTCCACCACAGATTCAGTCTCAGCAGTCGGCTCGGTTGCCGCAGCACTTTCATCCGAATAGGCAAACGCCGTCATGGAAAGACAGCTCATACAAAGCACCAATGCCAGAAGCACAGCACTCAATCTCTTAATTTTCATTGTAGGTTTCCTCCTCACTTGTAGTATTGATGACCGCAGGCTTCGGTGCTGCATCCTCCGCAAACATACGGAGCAGTTCAGCCAGCTGGTCAGGGGTCAGATTGGCAGCGTGAACCATTTCGTGGATCTCAGAGTTTTCTTCCTCACGGTATCTGCGTTCCAGGTCTTTTACTCTGGCATCCCACTCAGCCCTTTTCTTACGGGCTTTTTCCAGGTCAGCACCAAGTCTATCCAGTTTAGCTCCCATAGGTTCTCCTTTCTTTTATCTGATTCTGCCCATGCAGTAATAGTGGGACTGCCAGTAGCTCGACTCAATCGAAGCATAGGAAATCGGATTTCCGCAGTGAATCATCATACCGCCGCCCACATAAATGCCTACATGAGAAGCACCGCTTGTGTCGTAGGTTCCCTGGAAGAATATCAGGTCGCCCGGTTTAGCTTCGCTTTTGCGGATGATGTCACATACATCCATCAGACCGTTTGCAGTACGGCGACCAACACTCCAGCCGTTTCCGCAGTTATTGATAACCCACGATACAAAGCCAGAACAGTCAAAGCTGGTACTCGGTGAACTGCCACCCCATACATAAGGGTAGCCCAAGTATTTTTCGGCTTCCTGAATCATCTTGGCGAATTTCACATCCGTCAGAGCTTCGCCCGGAATATCGTAGTCGGTGTACTCGCCAGGGGAAGCATAGATGTCATCACCGAAAATGTCGGAACGGTTTCCCTGAGTTTGGAGCAGAACTGCATAACGCTCGGCTTCATCGTCTGTCATGCCGGAGTTGCCGATCACCATGTTCAGACCTTTGTTTTTGAGCTTCACATTGAGAATGTAGTATTCATACTCAACCTCAACTTCGTACTCATATTCCTCCTCGGTGGTGGCTCCGGTCACAGGGTCAGTTACCGTAGTCGTGCCGGTTCTGGTCTCGGTACGGGTTCTGATCTCCACTTCTTCCGTGAGAATCAGTTCATACTGCTGATTGAAAAGAGCTTGCAGAGTGCCTTGCACTTCCGCACGGGTGTAATCCTCGAACTTCACTGTCAGGTATGCAGCCAGTTCGTAGGGGTTATGGTTGATTTCGTCCAGCTCATAACGGTACTCGTCATAGCCGGGGTGAGTGCTTTCAATGTTGTTGATCTTGTCTCGCAAGGCAGCTTCAAGAGCCTTGTAGTCATTGTCAGCACCTTTGATTTCTTCCTCCTCGGCAGTAAAGGAAGTTCCAAGGACTGTCTGCATACCGCCCTGGAACATAGCACCGCAGGAGGAGAACATACTGGCAATCACCATGAACATCAATGCTGCACAGAGAACCAGAATGATGGCTTTTTTATGAGAAACAAAGAACTCTGTGATTTTCTCAACCACATTCTTTGTTTCCTTGGCGGCTTTTCCAGCACCTTTCGTTGCTGCCTGAGCAGTTTTCGCCGTGTCCTTGCCAGCTCTGGCGGCAGCGTATTCTTTCTTGATTGCCTGTTTCTGTTGCCATCGGGAGAAAGGATTGGAAGAAGCATCGGGATTATCCTTTTTGAACTTCTCATAAAGGGCATCCACATTGGCTCTGTCCGATTTCTCCACCAGCTTATCCGCTTTGGCATGGGCTTTCAGCTTATGGCTGTACACTGCATGATCGACAGTGTAGGCAGCCGTTTCGACTGCCTGTTCTGTCTCGTGGACTGCCTGCACACCTACATTGTCATCCTCATACTCGGAGACTGCCCTGTGAGCCTTGGAAGTGACAGCCGCCGCAGAAGCACGGGTTGCCATGTGCTTGCTTACGGACGGTCTCTCAACCTCGACCTCATGCTTTGCCTTATCAAAACGCAGCTTATTCTTGCCGGTGGAACCCTTATCCGTTTCCTGACGGAGTTTGCTTTTCTTTTTCTTGCCAGGGAGCTTATCGACTGCCTTTTCAGCTTTGTCAGCCGCCTTGTCTGCACGACCGGCAGCTTTGCTCACACTGGCACTGGAAAGGTCATCTTCGGTAAAGCGGAGACGAGTAGGTTTCTTTGCCATCGCTTACGCCTCCTTGCCTTCTACCACCTCAGACAACTTCGTGGTCATAATGCGGTACAGCTCCAGATCAGTCGGGAATCTGTCAACGAAAGGCAGAATGACATTGCCATAGAACAGAAGCCCTTCACCCTCACCGGAGTTTGTCACATAGGACAGCTGGTGGGGAGAGATATTCAGTCGCTTGGCAAGAATGGTTCTGTCCTCGCTTGCCTGATTGAGCATATAAATGAAGTCGGAGTTTTCCAGAATGTTCGCAATCTCAGGACTGCGGAGCAGGTCTTTGACATTCTGCGTCAGCCCGGTCGGGATGCCGCCCCACTTTCTGAAACGCTTCCAAATCTCCACGGAATAGTTGGCTGTCTGCTCCTCTTTCAGAAGCAGATGGAACTCGTCGATATAATATCTGGTGGACTTGCCAGCGTTTCTGTTGGCAGTAACACGCCCCCAGACCTGATCCTGAACCACCAGCATACCGATTTTCTTCAACTGGTTGCCGAGTTCTTTGATGTCGAAACACACTAAGCGATTATTGATGTCCACATTGGTCTGGTGATTGAACAGGCGAAGGGAACCCTTAACATAGATTTCCAGTGCGGTTGCTACATGGTGGGCTTCTTTTTCCTCCTGTGCCAGAAGTGCATTGTACAAATCCTCCAGGATAGGCATATTCTCAGGCTTGGGGTCATCAAAATACTTCTGGTAGATCTGATGCACACAACGGTCAATGACTGTCTTTTCGACAGGGAGCAGACCGTCCTTGCCACCAACGACCAACTCACAGAGGGACAAGATGAAGTCCGCTTTCAGAGCGACAGGGTTATCGTCCTCAGAATAGTTGGTGTTGATGTCCATAGGATTGATATAGCTGGAACTGGAAGAACTGATCTTTACCACCTGACCGTTGAACTTGTGAACCAGTGCGGTGTACTCAGCTTCGGGGTCACAGATAATAATGTCGTCATCCGTAACCAGGAACGCATTGGTGATCTCACGCTTTGCGGAGAAGGACTTACCGGAACCAGGAGTACCAAGGATAAGCCCGTTGGGGTTCTTCAGCTTCTTTCTGTCCACCATAATCAGGTTATTGGAGAGAGCGTTCAGCCCGTAGTACAGGGTCTCACCGCCAGACTGGAACAGCTCCTGAGTAGTAAAAGGCACAAAAATAGCCGTAGAACTGGTAGTCAGTCCACGGCGAATCTCGATCAGGTTCTGTGCCAGCGGCAGGCAGCTCATAAGTCCCTGTTCCTGCTGGAAGTCCAATCTGCGGAGATTGCAGTTGTGCTTCTGAGCAATACTCTGAGCCTGAAACACATTGTTTTCCAGCTCCTGTTCGGTGCGACCGGTGTTCATCACCAGGAATGTCACCATGAACATTCTCTCATTCTGGCTCTGAAGCTCTTTCAGGAGAGCCTTGGCATCCTTACCATAGGTGGCAAGGTCAGAGGGAATGATGTCCATGTCGTAACCGGAACGCACAGCCTTTTTCTGTTCCTCGATCTTGGAACGGTCAAGCTCGGTAATGGTTCGCTTGATGGTCTTGATTGCCGCAGTCTGGTCTACCGACTGGATGTGCATAGTCACGATCTGAGTGGACTCCATATCCAAAAAGTCAGCCAGCATACGGTCACTGATGTCCGAAGCGGTGATTGCCAGATAGGACATGGAACCGTAAAGACTGCCCATCTGGAATGTTCGGTTGGTCTTGAACGCAAAGCCGGTAGGGGCAATAAAGTCTTTTACAGACAGCCCGGACTCCACAAGATACTTCCAGTCAAAGAAGAACTTATCGGTCTCGCCCATGTGGAACATGGAGTGCATCAGCCGAAGTCTGTCCTTACCATTCATCGGTGTTGCGATAACACCCAGGCGACGGAAGTTGTTGAGCAGGTCATTTTCGATGTGGGAAAGTCTCGGTTTTGCCTGTCTCATGGAGTCGGCTTCAATACCGAATGTCAGGAACTTGGTCTTTGTCAGACCGTTGTTGCCCTGTGACAGCTGCTTTTTCAGCATCTGACTGTACTCGGCACGAACCGGATTGAAACTGTCTTTGCGGAACGGGATACGGATACTCTTTTCAAAACTCTCCGCATCGGTACTCATGTTCATAAAGGACAGCTCGAAGTGGATGGAACTATCGAAGAAGTTCAGGAAGCTGCACCACTCATCGAAGATCGCAGTCTTATCTTCCTGCTGTGCCAGCTGGTAGTTGATGTCCTGAAACTGAATCGTCTTGGTGTAGAAACTGTCGGTGACTCGGCAGATACCATCGGGAAACATTCTCTGGAAGGGAATGGACTGCTGGGCTGTCTGCGGTACACCGTTGTCTCTCTTGGCTTTCTCAACCACAGCTTTAATTTCTCTTTGCTGTTTTGCGTTGAGATTTGCGGGAACTCTTACCTGTCGTTCCTGCGTTTTCTTCTTGAAAAACAATAGCGTTTACCTCCTTTTCAAGATTGTGCTGACGCATCAAAGCATCGTAATAATTGTCTGTCTGATAAGGGCGAACCTTGGGACGGATGAATTTTGCCTGAATGAAATGTCTTGCGATGACCTCCAAAGGCTGACCGTCCTTTTCGTACATAGCCAAAAAGAACAACGGGAGCATGACGATAATCATGCTGAGTGCTGCCAGACTGACATTGCCGGTGCTTTTCACCAGAAAGAAAAGCGGCACCCCAATGAGTGCCGCCGCACCGAAGCAGATCAGCTGGCGTTTAGTCAGATTGAAGAACACCTTGGATTTCACCCTCGTCAGGTCACGGGGTACGGGGATATATGCTGCCAAACTGAAACCTCCTTTCCGTTAGTGGGCACTGAACACGCTCTTAGCCAAAGCACCTGTCTTAAACAGCGTGAAGCACAGAAGAACCGTGTAGCCCATGACTCCCCAAATGGAACCAATGATGTCGCTGCTGAACGCAACCGACTGAACCAGCACCGCATAGATGCCGACACAGATGATGATAAGGAACCCTTGGAATCCAATGGCAAACAGAGAACGCAGATAGTTCTGACCGATATTGCTCTGTTCTCGGTTACCAAAAGTGGAGAACGGAATAGGCGCAAGGCTTACCATCAGGTAAATCTCGATCATACGACCGTAGACAATAACGAAAATGACCACTGCCAGAGCCGACATTGTTACCTGTACAATGAACGACTGGAGGAACAAGCCAAGCAGAGGACCCAGCTCCATTGCTTCAAGGGTCGCTTGCATTGTATCCAGAGCCGAAGCATCTATCGCCGTGTCGCTTGCGATAATACCGGCACTGGCATTTACGACTTGCTGTGTCACATCGAATACTGCCATTGTGATGTTGAAAGTGTTTGTGATTAACATGACCGCAACAAAAGTCTTAAAGACCCACTTAAAGAAAATCCAAGTCTCGAAGTTTGCCAGATTGTTGTGGTCGATGATTAGCTGAATCAGCTCGTAACAGGCAATGAAGGTCAAAATCAGACCTGCTATCGGGATAATTACCGATTCGGAGATGTTACGGATCATGGAAAAGACCCCCGGCGAAAACGCTGCCGGGGTCATTCCCACGGAGGTCGCAATCTCGCCAACCTGGTTGTTGACGGACTCAAACATCCCCGACAGATTACCCATGATGGCTTCAACGAGCATTTCTTTCAGCCAATCCGTTATCTGTTGGAGTATGCTGTCCAAAGGCGATTACCTCCTTTTGAAATTAGAACAAACCAGAGAGCAGAGGTACGAGGGTCGTACCGATGAGAGCGACACCGCCGCCAGCCATGAGCTGCTTCATGCCCTGCGACTTGGCACCAGGGTTGTCATTGCCATAGCCCTCCAAGAGATTGATCGCACCCCAAATGCCAAGACCAGCACCGAGAGCCACAACGAGAGTCTGAAGAACAGTTACTGCGGAATTAAAAAATGCCATATAGTTTCCTCCTTGTTTTGAAAAAAGATGATTGGTTGTCTACGCTCCCGAACTTCTTCCATGTGCACCTGAAATAAGTCAATGAACGCAACAAAGCCAGGTGCTGGAAAACCAGTCCTGGCTATGTAATGGCGGCAGGAGGAGCCGCCCAAAGACTAAACGGTATATCTGACCAACTCAACAAATGCACTCACAGTATTTTCTAAATCAGAGCCGTTTCTCCGTTCTTTCGGTTTGTAGTCGGCAGGAATTAACTTCTCTGCTTTCAGAGCATCATACGCCATCCGCAATGTTTTTTCTCCCACGCCACGGGTTCTTCGATCGAAAGCCATATAAATTGTAAGATCACGAACTGTCTGAACACCGACTCGCTTAAAGCAGTGACACGCATAAGTTGTCAGTCCAAGCTGCTCCAGTTCCCGATAATAAATATGGTTGCTGTTCGTAATTCCTCGTTCTCCACAGTAAAGGCTTTCAGCGTGCGTAAGGAGATTTTCAAGATACTCTGTATGTCCTACAAAGCCGTTAGGCACATAAGCTGCCCACCCAGCGAGGTTAGACAGTCTACGGTGGATTTCCCTAAAGAGTTGCTGAGTTCTATTGTCTGTGAGATTACACCCAGCAGTAATTTCCTTGTAGGTCATACATTTCTTATATCGTAGGTCTATGAGCAATTTGTTTCGCTCGCTCATTATATTTTCGAGAATATATTCCAAACCCTGAAATTGGTCATCCATCAGATTATCGTAATCAACATGAAACCCGTATGTCTCATTGAACTTCACATATTCAAGAAGATTTGCGGGATAGCTTTTCTTTTTCGCCATGATGTGTTTCCTTTCTATCAAAACTCATATCGGAGGATATGTAACAGGCAGCTTTCGCCGCCTGTTCGGGTTTCCTGCACCCGACAGCAGTTCCGGTTTAGAACAGACCAGAGAGCAGAGGAACCAGAGTAGTGCCGATCAAAGCGACACCACCGCCAGCCATGAGCTGCTTCATTCCCTGACTTTTGGCACCAGGGTTGTCATTGCCATAACCCTCCAGGAGATTGATTGCACCCCAAATGCCCAGACCAGCACCCAGAGCGATAACGAGAGTCTGAAGAACACCAACTGCGGAAGCGAAAAATGCCATAAATAAATCCTCCTTGAATTTTGAGATTGTTTTTGATTGATTTTGGGTAGAAAAAAGCCCTCCGTTACACCGATGAATCGGACGGAAGGCTATCAGTAGGTGAGTTTCCATTCCAGATATTCCTGTGCGGAAATCTCACCGTTTTCATATTTGGCTTTCATGGTTTCCCATTCTCTGATGCAATCATATATTTCACCACCACCTTTCGTTTCTTCCATCCAGAAGATAGACTGCATAAAGTCAGCACGGGAACTGCTGACCGTGGGCGAAAAGACCGTAGGACTAACGCAAAGACAATTTGCAAGCTGAATTATCATCGGCTCCTTTGGTGTCCTGGCATCGCTCTCATATTGTGCCATACGCACATCGCCATGCTTTCCGAAGCCAAGAAGTTCTCCAAGCTGTTTTTGTGTCATTCCACGGATTTTGCGTATCCGCTTAATGCGTTGTCCTATCGTCATTTCTTATACCTCACTCAGAATCAGCTTTACGGTTCACCAGACCGTCCCTTGCCTTGGCAATCTTATTGATACGGCTGGACAGCTGGGCAATGGTGGCATTGATCTCATGCTGATTGGCGGCATAATAATAGCCATCCATATCACTGCAAACGGGTTCACCCTTACTACGGAGCGAATTGACCAGTCGCCTGATTTCTGTTCCCTTAACATGAAAAACGGCTTCAAGCTGTTTGCTCGAAACCGGATTATTAGCACCTCTGTAATACTTCTGAAGGTATTCGCAGAGGGCTTCTTCGATATTCACTTGTGGAGCTTTGCTCATTCAAAACCTCCTTTAACCGGCATCGACGACTACATATTCATCACCTGCCTTTAATTTTAATCTTCGACTAAGGAACTTCTCGATGTCGAACTCGTTCTTCTTGTCATAGTCGGATGTGAGTTTATAGTTCGGATGCTGGGTCAGATCATACTTGTCGGACAGGAACGGTCTTACACCACGCAACTGCAAAATACACTTGCTGCCATCCAATACCGCCAGCTCGTCAATAGAAGCAAGGTCTTTTCCTAACTTCTGGTAATTCATACCGTAGGACGGGCTGTTACCTCTGGTGTTGGAGGTGTTATAGGTGTCGATTGTTTCCTTGCCAAGTGCCTGATTCAGCTCTTTCAGAGTGGTCGGTTCCGAACCACCGAGGAAAATACGGGAGTCCATGTTGCCGATGATAGTATCGGCATTGTCCTTATAGATAGCTTTCAGCTGCGACTGTGCTTGGAGAACCAAGCAAGCCGAAATTTCACGGCTTCTAATGGTTGCCACCAATTTTTCCAGCGATGGTATCTGTCCGATATTAGCCGCCTCATCGACCAAACATCTGACATGAACCGGCAGACGACCACCATATACATCATCCGCTTTTTCACAGAGTAAGTTGAACAGCTGGGTATAAATCATGGAAATCAAGAAGTTAAAGGTGCTGTCCGTATCCGACATGATAAGGAACAGAGCCGTTTTCTTGTCACCAAGGGTATCCAGCTGCAACTCATCATAGGCAGTTACATCACGGACTTCCTGAATATCAAACGGAGCAAGTCTCGCACCGCAGGAGATCAGGATGGACTTAGCTGTTTTGCCAGCCGCCAGCTTGTACTTCTTGTACTGACGGACTGCGAAGTGGTTCGGCTGTTTCTTTTCCAGAGCTTCAAACATCAAGTCCACAGGGTTCTGGAACTCCTCGTCGTCCTCACGCACCTCCATTGCGTTCAAGAACTCGATCAGAGTTGAGAAGTTCTGCTCCTCGATAGGAGCTTCATAGTGGATATAACCCACCAACGCACAATAGAGCAAAGTCTCAGCTTTCGTCCAGAACTCATCACCAGCTTTACCGTCACCCTTGGTATTGGTAATCAAAGTTGTCACCAGTTTCAAAATATCCTTTTCGGAGTGGATATAGGCAAAGGGATTATAGTGCATGGACTTCTTAAAGTTAATGGTATTGAAAATCTTGATGTTATAGTTGTTCTTCTCCAGAGCATTTCCGCACTCAATGACGATACTGCCCTTGGGGTCAGTGACAACATAGGAACTGTGCATCTGGAGCAAGTTCGGCTTCAGCCAGAAGCGGGTCTTACCGGAACCGGAACCTCCGATGATTAAAACATTCTTGTTTCTGGCATGAGCCGGGTTCTTTGGACGGTTGGACATCATCAGCCTTTCGGACTTGGTGAGTATCACATTGTCCTCGAACTTGGGAGCCATGAAAGGCTCAATATCTTTGACCGTACCCCAACGGGCAGAACCGTACTCAACATTGTGTCGGTATTTCTTAGCGTTCTTCGCTTTCAGATAAACCGCAAGGCGAAGTCCGGCACCAGCGATAACACCAACCAGCAAATCCAAAGGATAAAAGCTGGGCATAGGGTTCTGCAAGGCAATCGGCAGGGTAGAAAAAAAGCCGAGGATTTTCGCAGACGAATCTGCACCCTCGGCTAATCTCCATGCTTCTCCCAAATTGGTTGCGAACAGTCCCAAAAGGATATATGGGACATTCAAAATCAGGAGTCGTTTTATATTTTTCTTATTCATCACAGATCACGCTCCTGTTTCTTCTCACGAACCTTCTTCGGGATAGCTGTAACGATTTCTTTGAACTTCTTCAGCTGTGCCAGAACGCTCGGTTTCTTATTCTTCGTCAGTGACTTTGCCTGATGCTCCTTGCAGATGGAATCCAGTGCATCGGCATCTTTGGCTCGGACAAAGACGATATAACGGGGCGGGTCAACGGACTTATCTTTTCTTACGGCAAAGTCCACACCGTATTTTTTAGCAAGGCGTTCAAAATCCTTGATACCGCTTTTGTCGATTTCGACATTGGCGGCACCCTGATTCTGACCAAGAAGCTGTTTCACGGACTGTTTACCGTGAACCGCTGTATCCCTGGTTCCTTTTCTTGCCTTAACTTTTTCACGGTGCTGCATATACTTGCGAATACCGGCGACGATACTTCGTCCTGTCAGCTTGGTTGTGCTGATAGCAAGGTTTATCGTCCTGTTTTCAACTTCTTCCTGCATTTCATCCCTCCTTCCTTAATGCAAGAGGGGCTGTCAGTCAGCGTACCTGGTCTTTGTGGTCATAGTGCAGATTGCCACGCACCACACGGGCATGGCTCAAAATCTTGATATGACCCTTTTTCTCATTGTCCAGCGATTTCTGATAGCCTGTTTCGGTCAGGAACAGACGGGTGCGTTCACCTTTCCAGCCAACGGGGGAATCGTTGGTCAGCACATCGAAGATAATCATGTGCTTGGTGTCATCGGCAAAACGATTTAAGTCCATATACTCGTGACCGTGGTATTCCTTAGCACCAGCTTTCAAACGCATTTCCTCCATCAGCTCACCGATGGTTTTTCCTTTTTCCATCCATTCCTCCTTTACAATGAATCTCTGTCATGGGTTGATTTGTGGAGTTTCAAATCAGCCACCTTGTCAGGGGCATCAGGTTTTTTTACCCTATCATCAGGCAGATACATCCCCATGATTTTACTACCCATACGGATAAACATTTCAGGCTGATGAAACTGCTTCTCAAACTTCTTCATCAGTTCAGGCGACAGGGAAGAAAAATCTTCCTCACCCAAACCAACCACCAGAAAGTCACCGGCGATAATGTCGTAAAGCTCTCCGTTTTCCATGCGAAGTCCTCGGTTCAAATCTTTACCGCACATTTTACCCTCCTCGTCCATGACGAGTGCCACAGGATCATCAAATGGATAGATTGCCTGAATATCTCCACCAACTGCTTTCTGCAAATCTTCCAGTTCACAGCCAATCTGGATAGGCTGCGGATACATACCGGGCTTCACCAGAAGCACATCCATCTTGGGGAGCTGATCGAGATTGATTTCACGCTCATCCGTTAATTTGAAATCTACCTCTTTGAAATTATCTGCATCCAGAATATGCTCCGAATTGTAATACTGCTCTCTGACCATTTCCTCGGCAGCTTCTTTGGAATCCGCTTTAACCGTCACGGTCTTTTCCAGGGTTTCGACAATCGAGATGTCGTATTCTTTCAAGTGCTGTTACCTCCAATCCTTCAAAATAGGAAAGCGACCATCACAGAACATTAAAGTTCATAGATAGTCGCTTCATTTGTTGCGGCGAAAAAAGCACAGAGATCATCCAGTTCGCAAAGAAAATCTTCCGGCTCAAAGAAAACATCTTCTTTTTCCTTGATGATTTTCACAAAGTTTCTGTACTCCGTGATGCAGCTGTATTTGTCCCCGGATTTTACCACGGTAACGACAGAGTGAACTATTGCAAAGTTCATATCTTCCAGCAACCACAGTTCAGTGCGGTACTCAACACTGTATTGCTCGTTTTCCGCAGAGACATCAACATAGCTCAGAATAAATGTCGCCCTCTGGTCAAACAGTTCTTTTCCATAATAATCAATGCAGTCTCCCGCATCTGCGATTGCACGGTACTCATAGACCGTCATAGCCTTATCTCTGACTGCCTGAACCAGAATATCATAGGGAATATCCATCTCCTCAGAGTGGTTCTCCTCCATGACTTTCATAATCTCCTTGTCGAACAAATCATAGATTCGCTCAAACGCCTGGAGGATTTCTTTTTCACAAAACAACGACTTATCACCTTACCTTTCCATAGATTTTTCTCGTTTCTTCTGATACTGCTCCAACAAACGAATAATTGTATCCTCCATCTGTTTCGGAGTGTAAGACTTCGGGAAATATTTTCTCAAAGAATCGGTCTTAAAGCTCACCTTATCCAAAGTATCCTTTTTGACCTCATTCATCACTTCGCACATGGCATCCAGAGTACACTCACCATCCTGGCTCATTTTCTTGATACGCTGTGCCTGAGAAAGAGAGGGGGCAGCCTGGGCAAAGTCCATCGCAGAAAGAAAATCCTGCTGTTCCTCTCTGGCGAGATAGGAAAGTTCAACCGCAGGATTAAACTTGATCTGCCCGTTATCCACCATATCCAATAATTCAGGAATAAGCTCCGTTAGACGGATATAACGAGAAATCTGAACCTCGCCAGTTCCACTATCTGCTGCTATTTGTTGTCGTGCAGTCAACTTCGGACCAACTTGGTCTGAAGTTAAATCCGACCTTGCTCCTTGATGTTTGATAGCATCCAGCTTCATCTTGTACGCAAATGCTCGTTCACTCGGCAGAATAGTTTCTCTTTGCAGATTAGAGTCCACCATCAAAATTATGGCGGCATCATCGTCCATATCACGGACAATAGCAGGCATGGTCTCCTTGCCAGCAAGTTCAGATGCGTGGTGTCGTCTGTGACCGGAGATAATCTCATAGCCACCATACGGGTCAGGGCGAACAATGGCAGGAGTGAGAACACCGTATTCACGGACACTCTCAACCGTTTTCATCATGTCCTCGTCATCAACAACTCGGAACGGATGACCTTCAAAGGGGTGTAACTCCGAAAGTGGGATTTCCTGCACACGCTCTTGCTTGGCTTCAGCTCTGGATTCCTCCGTAGAGAAAATATCATCGTAACTGCTCAAGCTGATGTTTGCGTTTCTTTTCGGCATTGTGTAACACCTCCTTCGTCAAAACTCGATAGGCTTCTGCAACTTTGCCTTTTGGATCGTGCTTAAAGATACTGGTTCCTGCGGCACTGATTTCCTCGGCACGAACAGAACGGGGAATATCAGCTTTGTAGACTTTCAGCTTGCCGCCGTAATTCTCTCGGATAAGGTTACTGATGTCTTTGGAATAATTGGTTCTGCTGTCCACCATTGTCAGGAGAATACCCTCGATTTTCAGCTTCGGATTGATATTCCTACGGACTTTGTTGATGGTCTGTAACAGCTGTTCCAAACCTTTTGCGGGAAGATAAGCCGCCTGAACAGGTATCAGAACATTATCCGCAGCTGCCAACGCATTGACCGTCAGCATACCCAAGGAAGGCATACAGTCCAGAAGAATGAAATCATAGTTGGACTTCATGGTATCCAGGTACTGTTTCAGAACCTTTTCTCTGCTCATGGTATTCACCAGAGAAACCTCCATACCGGACAGCTCAATGTTCGAGGGCATCAAGTCGATACCCTCTGCATGGTGGAGAATACCCTCACCAGGAGCAATCGGCTGATCGGAGATAATCTTTCCCATCATATCCGAAAGCGTAGGGTGCAGTTCATCAGGCATCGGATGTCCAAGGCTGATTGTCAGTGAAGCCTGGGGGTCAGTATCAACCACAAGGACTTTTTTGCCCTCCATCGCCAAGCCAACGCCCAAGTTTTCACAGGTCGTTGTCTTGCCTGTACCGCCTTTCTGATTAACCACCGCTATGACCGTCGCTTTTTTCGACAATTCTCATCACCTCGGCTTTCGTCGTAAATTTCATCAACTCACTCCTTCCTTAAATTTTCCCCTCCGACATATCGTGCCTTACTTTCATGCCATAATAAGAACTGATCGTCATTGGGGCATTGTATATAGCTGCAAGCAGGTACTGCCTTGGGTTGCGGACATCTGTGGTATTGTCATTCATGCAATCCAGAACATAGCTGATGTGACCTGCATCGAGCTTCATAAATTGGCTTTTCACGACCTCTGCCGGTTTGTCATCACCTGCAATACGAATCATTTTTCGATTGGTACACACGGTATCCACAAGCAAGGAGAGTATTTCATCCAGGGTATCTCTGTCATACGGATACCTTTCGTAGAGGATTTCATACTCCAGTTGCTCCATGAAATATTCTCGATAGCGTTTGTCTTTGCTCATCCTTTCGGGTTCCCATCCGACTTCTTCGGAAGGAAAGAAAGGATTAGTATCACTATCATTAAGATAATTATTATTAGTATAATTACCGTGTTGTTTTGACATTTCCAGAGCTGTCGTTTGAACATTCCCAGAAGTGTCATTTTCACACTTCAAGAAGTGTCTTTCCACAGGGGTCTGAAGAACCGTTGTAAACTTCTTCACATAGATCAAATTGGGTTTCCCCAGACCTTGCTTCTTGCGTAAAATCAAATTTGCTTTGTTTTCCAGCTCGGCAAGTAGCTGAATAGCTTTCTTGTTTCCACAGCCAAGGGCTTCCATGATGCTTTCGATGGTATATATGATGTAGACTCTGCCTTCCTCATCAATCCAACCGTTTTTCTGAGATACGCTCATGCGATCCAAGAATAAGCCATAGAGTAACTTTGCTTCGGCTGATAAGTTCCTGAATCGGTCTGTCGTAAACAGAAGTTTTGGAACTCTGTAAAAAGCAAACTGTTCGGATTCTTCTACTCCGAAAAAATCATCATACATCCGTCATGCTCACCACCTCTCTGGGGAAAGTGTTCCTTTTTCAGAGGTTCACGACGAAAAGTGCTGTCCCTGATGTTGTAGGGGCAGATTGTGTAGTAACAAAAGCGATATTTCCATCTGGGTTGATGGTGTTCGCACTTCTGACAGTTCGTAGGCGGCTGATGCCGGTCGAATCGTGGCTTCATAGTCATAATCCTTTCGTAATATTTGAGTTCTTTAATCTTACGCTCATCCATATCAGTGAAGCCCCACATCACGCATAACCTGTTTGGTACACCAGCCGATACAGGGGTGGTCTCGACCATAGGGGCAACCGTCACATTCACTTTTCGGCTTCGGCGGTATAGAAATCAGATAGTAACAATTTTCCTTGCCCAGACAGCAGCCCTTTTTGCTGTTCTTCCAGAAATAGCAGTTACGACAATCTTTCGGCTTTTCTGGGGCATATACGGTATTGCTCAAAACTAAACCTCCCATCATTCATATTTACCCTTTGATTTTGGGCATAAAAAAAGAGCGACTACCCAGCCCCAACGAGGGGCGAATAATCGCTCTATGTATATCGTGATATGAAATTCTATTTGGCATAACTGCGTACTACTCAAAACATCCGCCTTTTTGATTAGCAAGGTTTTTTGCTTACTTTTTCGGGAAATTAGCAGGAAGGGCATTTTCATTAGCAAAAATGGGTGTTTTCTTGCTAATGATTAGCTGGAAAAAATGATTTTTGTTAGTGTTCCGCTTTCAATAGGGCTTGCCTACACACCCTATTCTGAGTAAAATAGAATTTATTCTTACCGGGAACTCATTTTTAGATTTTGGAATAAAA
>ULUL01024472.1_pt1 | contig 46738 bp, 44 predicted proteins | sample 1958481 | NCBI WGS metagenome assembly ULUL01 (sample SAMEA4835759, study PRJEB28245) | human gut metagenome | biome: gut microbiome; material: fecal sample | place: Denmark | collected 2008 | reverse complement strand
TTATAATATTAATTATTTTCTTTTTCTATTTTTCTTATATTTTTATAGCAATAGCCAAAATAAATTATAATGCCGATTAAAACCCACAACGGAAACAAAATGGCGCTTGTTCCAAGAGTGAATAATGAATAAACCATTAAACCGCCGCAAAAAAGTATTCCTAAAATCGGAAACAGAGGAACAAAAGGAACTTTGAAGGGTCTTTTTCTTTCTGGGTCTGTTTTTCTTAAAATTAAAACTGCAATACAAACAACAGTAAAAGATGCAAATGTTCCAAAGTCGCAAAGTTCGGCTGAAACGTTTAAATCCATAAATAATGCACCGATAACAACAATTAAACCTGAAACCCAAGTTATAATGTGCGGTGTTTGATATTTTTTATGAACATCTTGCAAAACTTTAGGCAAAAAGCCATCTCTGCTCATTGCATATAAAATTCTTGTTGTGCCCAATTGATAAACAAGTAAAACCGAAGTTAAACCTGCAAGCGCCCCAACAGAAATAAAGCCTGCAATCCAGTTGTTTCCCGTTTCGCTCATAGCGGCTGAAATTGGCGCTAATACGTTAATTTTATCAATAGGAACCATACCGCATAAAACAAGAGCTGTTAAAACATAAACAATTGTGCATATAATGAGCGTGCCAATTAAGCCTATGGGTAAATTCCTTTGCGGGTTTTTGGTTTCTTCCGCCGCAGTTGAAATGGCATCAAAACCAATATATGCAAAGAAAATTATAAATGCGCCTGAAATTATTCCATGGAAGCCATTCGGTGCAAAAGGTGTCCAGTTTTCGGGTTTTACATAAAAAGCGCCCGCAATAATGAACATAAAAATAACTGCAAGTTTAATAAACACCATAACAGTCGCTGTTCTTGTAGATTCTTTAATGCCCCTTACCAAAAGCATTGTAATTATAATAACAAGCAAAATTGCCGGTATATTAATTGCTAAAGGAATAAAACCAAACAGCCTTGGTATTTCAACACCAGGGTCAAGCCCCATATCCGTATAAATTGAAACTGCCGTTCTGTAATCATTTATAAGATATATTGGCGGGTTTACAAGCCAAGAGGGCAAAATGTGGGAAAAGCCTCTTAAAAATTCAAAGAAATAGCCGCTCCAAGCAGATGCAACGGTTATATTCCCGATTGCATATTCAAGCATTAAAACCCAGCCTATCATCCAAGCCATAAATTCGCCCATAGTTGCATAAGTATATGTATAAGAGCTGCCTGCAACAGGAATCATAGAAGCAAATTCAGAATAGCAAAGTGCTGAAAAAAGGCAGGCAAGCATTGCAATTACCATTGATACAACTAAAGCAGGGCCTGCCCCCAATGATTCGGGGCCGCCTGCAGCTGCAACACCTATGATTGTAAATATGCCTGTTCCAATAACGGCGCCAATACCAAGCATTATAAGGTCAAAAGCGTTTAAGGTTTTTTTAAGGTTTGCATCTTTTGCTGTTTGTAAAATTTCATCCGGAGATTTTTTATTCAAAAGGTTTGTTTTAAAGGTTTCTAAATTAAATGCCACTTTACTGTTCTCCGTCTTTCCTTAAATTCCTATAGCTGTAACCGAAATAGAAAACTATTCCTAAAATTATCCACAAAGGAAATAAAAACCTTGAGGTTGTTAAAAATTTCATTGAATATAACATAAGCCCCGTGCAGCAAATAATGCCCATTAAAGGAAACCAAGGCGAAAAGGGAACTTTATAGGGGCGAGGCCTTTTGGGGTCTGTTTTTCTTAAAATTAAAACTGCAACGCAAACAATAATAAATGATGTAAATGTTCCAAAGTTGCAAAGTTCGGCTGCTGTTGAAATATTTAAAAATGTTGAACCAACAATGCAAATTAGAGCTGCTAAAACTGTTATTAAATGCGGAGTTTTAAATTTGGGGTGAACTGCTTGCAAGCTTTTTGGTAAAAATTTATCTCTGCTCATAGCATATAAAATTCTTGTAGCAGCAAGCATTAACACCATTAAAACAGATGTTAACCCTGTTAGAGCGCCAAGCGAGATAAACCCTGCAACCCAACCTTGCCCAACGGAACTTATAGCGTGAGCTATCGGTGCTTGAAGGTCAATTTTATCAATCGGCATAATGCCGCATAAAACAAGAGCAACCAAAACATAAATTATGGTTGTAATTCCAAGAGAACCAATTATACCGATAGGAAGATTCTTTTGGGGGTTTTTGGTTTCTTCGGCTGCTGTTGCCAGGGCGTCAAACCCAATGTATGCAAAGAAAATTATAAAAGCACCCATAAAAATGCCGCTAAAACCGTTTGGCGCAAAAGGTGTCCAGTTTTCAGGTTTTACATAAAAAGCGCCTGTTACCAAAAATAAAACGATAACGGCTAATTTAATAATAACCATAAACCCTGCCATTTTAGCAGATTCTTTTATTCCCTTAATTAAAATTCCCATAATAATAAGTGTCATTAAAATCCCGGGGAAATTAAGAGAAACGGGAACTCCCAAAACGTGGGGAATATTAACTGCAGGGTCAAGCCCTTTATCAACAAGAATGCTTGCTGCTGTTTTATAATCATGGATAAGCCAAACAGGGGGGTTTACAATGAAGCTTGGCAAATATTTTGAAAAGCCTTGTAAGAATTGTATTAAATATCCTGTCCAAGCTGATGCTACTGCAATGTAGCCAACCAAATATTCAAGCATTAAAACCCAGCCTACAATCCAAGCTAAAAATTCGCCCATTGTAGCATAGGTGTATAAATAAGCACTTCCTGCAACAGGAATCATAGAGGCAAATTCAGAATAACACATTGCAGAAAACACACAAGCTAAAGATGCCAAAACCATTGAAACAACAAGCGCGGGCCCTGCACCGACAGATTCGGGGCCGCCTGCTGCTGCAATGCCCACAACTGTAAAAATGCCTGAACCTATAATTGCGCCAACGCCTAAAATAATTAAATCAAGCGCCCCTAATGTTTTTTTAAGCCCTGCAGAATTTGCAGATTTTAACATTTCATCAGGGTTTTTTAGAGTGAACATATTTTTGCCCAGTTTCATAAGGGTGTTCATCTCTTGAGGGTTGACTTTCAGGTCCTCAGAAAGGGAGTTTATCCCCTGAACGTTTTTTTCTTCCATTAGCTTTTGTTAATCCTTCGGTTTTTTTAAGGCTATTGCTTTAAAAGCGGATAGCCGAGTTTCTCTCTTTGTTTAACATAAAGTTTGGCAACTTCAGATGCCATTTTTCTTACTCTGTTTATGTAATTAATTCTTTCATCTTTGCTTATAACGCCTCTTGCATCAAGCAAATTGAAAGTATGTGAACACTTTAAAACCCAATCATAAGCAGGAAGGACTATATCTGCTTCAATACAAGAATAACTTTCAGCTTCGGCTAAATCAAAGAGTTTAAAAAGCCTTTCAGCTGATGAGTATTCAAAATTATATTTAGATTGTTCAATTTCATTTTGCAAATAGATATCGCCGTATTTGAGTTTTTTATTCCACATAACATCAAAAACGGAATCTACGTTTTGAAGATACATTGCAATTCTCTCTAAACCATAGGTAATTTCAAGCGCAACCGGTTTAACTTCTAAGCCGCCAACTTGTTGGAAATATGTAAACTGTGTTATTTCCATGCCATCAAGCCAAACTTCCCAGCCAACGCCTGCTGCACCCAAGGTTGGTGATTCCCAGTTATCTTCAACAAATCTTACATCGTGTTTATTAAGGTCAATTCCCATTGCTTCTAATGATTTTAGATAAATTGTTTGAGCATCATCGGGGGATGGTTTTAAAATTACCTGATATTGAAAATAATGCCCCAAACGGTTTGGGTTTTCGCCGTATCTTGCGTCTGTCGGGCGGCGGCAAGGTTCAACCATAGCTGTTGAATATGGTTCAGGCCCCAAAGCTCTTAAAAAAGTAGCAGGGTTCATTGTGCTTGCGCCCTTTTCAATGTCATATGGCTGTTGAATAATGCAGCCGTAATCTGACCAATATTTTGATAAATTTAAAATTAATTCCTGAAATGTAAGTGCCATAACTTTTGAATAGTACTACAATCATAATTTATTTACAAGTAAAAATAATATAAAGGTTAAAAATTCTTTTGCAGTAACAATTTAAGTTCATAAATAAACTTAGTTTGCAAGAGATTATGACAGCTTAATTAAAGAAGTTAGGGAAGCAAAATATATCAGGGAAGAATTACCCTCGCATACAAGAAAAGATAAAACCGTTAAATTTCATACTTTAGAAAACAACCAAAAACAGTATTTGGTTGCAGAAGCTGATAACGGCGAAAAAAAATACTACCTAACAAAGAAAGCAGACGGTCCTGAAGGACGCCCGAGTCGGGGCGGAGCGGTGCCGTCTGCTTCCAATAATATTATAGCAGAACAAAAAGTGAATTTCAACCCCTCAAAAATTTTAGATAATAAAAATTTTCAATCCGGGTTTCAAAATGTATCAAGTAAGGGGGCGACAATTTCTGCACTTAATTATTTTGAAAATGATGAAGATAAATGGACGGAAGAAAAACACAAAAACTTTCTTGAAGGCTTTGCTTCAAATAGGCTTGGAAACCCTGAAAAATACCCTTTTTATGGCGCAAAAGAAAACCACTGGACAGATAAATTTAATATAGGAAATCCAAAAAAGGATAAAGGGCATTGGGTAACATTAGATAATGGCAAACATTTGTTTATCAAAGATTAATTATTAAAAAAAGCAGATGGTGCAGAATGGCGCCCGAGTCGGGGCGGTTCCACACCATCCAATAATAGTTTAACACAGCAAAAAGGGGTCTTCAACCCCTTTTTTTATAATAGAAATTATTAATTGTTTTTTTCAACTAAAACAATAGAAAATGCTTCTATTGCATTACCTTCGCCTGTTGCATCAAGCTTTTCTTTTGTTTTTGCTTTTATTGAAATTAAATTTTTTGAAATATTAAGAGCAGTGGCTATATTTTCTTTCATTTGTTCTTTATAAGGCAATAGCTTTGGCTTTTCGCAAATTATTGTTGTATCAAGGTTTATTATTTTATACCCTTTTTTATTTAAAATTTTGTTTGTTTCAACTAAAAGTTCAATACTGTTTGCATTTTTATATTTTGAATCGGTATCAGGGAAATGTTCCCCAATGTCGCCTTCTGCAATAGCGCCAAAAATTGAATCTATAATTGCATGAACTAAAACATCTGCATCAGAATGCCCCAATAAACCTTTATCATAAGGAATTTTAACCCCGCCTAATATAAGGGGGCGAAAATCTGCCGTTTTATGAATGTCATAGCCTTGGCCTATACGCATTTTATTTCACCTGTTATATATTTTTCTATTGCAAAACTTAACCCGTCTTCATTAATTGTTGGGCAGATAAAATCTGCAATTTCTTTTAATTTGGGGCTTGCATTTCCCATTGCAATTTTTATTCCCGCATTTTGAAGCATATCTAAGTCATTATCCTGATCGCCTGATGCCATAATTTCTTCTTTTTTAATTCCCCAATAATTTGAAAGAAATTTTAGGGCTTCCCCTTTTGTTGCTTTCGGGTCTGTAAATTCAAGGTAATATTTATGACTTCTTACAATTGTTAATCTACCCTTAAATTGTTCCTTCATTTCTTCTTGAAGTTTTAAAAGTTCATCTTCATCATAAACAATTGCTAAAAGCTTTGATACAACATTTAATTTAACTTCATCAAAAGAATTTACCACTTTATATGTTGTGTGGCGGCCTTTTGTGTAATCTTCCATAAATTTTTTGTTGTCATCTTCAACAATTAAAACGTCATCATTGTATAAATTAAGGTGAAACCCTTTTTTTCTTGATGTTTCTATAACTTCTTTTGCAATTTCATTTTTAACGGATGCCTGATGAAGAATTTTATCTCCTTCTCTAATCATTGCCCCTTGATAGCAAACAACGGGAGTTTTAAGTTCAAGTTCTTGCCTAACAGGGTCTGCCCCCATAAACATTCTTCCCGTTGCAAGGACAACTTTTACACCGTTATTTGTTAAAATGTGAAACAAATTCTTTAATTTTGGGGTATATTCACATTTTTCATTTAAAACGGTTCCATCTATATCTGTTATTAAAAGTTTAATGTTATTCATAATAAGTTCGCTCATTTTTAGTTTTTATTATACAATAAAATTAATGAAGTTATTAGGAGAGAATTTTAATGGTGATGATAGAACGTCAAAAACCTGTTGAACAGGATATGGTGGAAAGAAGAAGCAATTTTAACCCTGTTGAAGAAAATTTTACATCTGAACAAGCAAAATTAGAAGCTTCAAGATGCCTAAACTGTAAAAACCCGATGTGCAAAAAAGGCTGCCCTGTTAGCGTTAATATTCCTGAATTTATTCAGGAAGTTAAAAACGGAAATATACAAAAAGCAGGTGAAATTATAAGAGAAACAAATATGCTGCCATCTGTTTGCGGCAGAGTTTGCCCGCAAGAAAGGCAATGTGAATCAAAATGCATTTTAGGAATTAAAGGAAAACCTGTTGCAATTGGGGCATTAGAAAGATATGTAGGGGATAATTCAGAACCTGTTGAAGTTAAAATTACTCCAAACGGCAAAAAAGTGGCAATAGTTGGTTCAGGCTGTGCAGGCATGAGCGCTGCCAATGACCTTAGAAATGCAGGCTTTGACGTTACCATTTTTGAAGCGCTCCATGAAACAGGCGGTGTTTTAAGATATGGTATTCCGCCATTCAGGCTTCCAAGAACAGTTTTAGACAGAGAAATAGAAGGTTTAAAAAATAAAGGTGTTAAAATTGTTAAAAACGTTGTTGTAGGTAAATCAATCACCTTAAAACAGCTTAAAGAAGAAGGCTATGACGCTATTTTCATCTGCTCCGGCGCAGGTTTGCCCAAAATGATGGGCATTAAAGGTGAAAACTTAAACGGTGTATATAGCGCAAACGAATTTTTAACAAGAGTTAATTTAATGCATGCAAATGAACCAACAACTCCAACCCCCTTAAAAGTTGGTGAAAAAGCGGCAATTATCGGCGGCGGCAACGTTGCAATGGATGCTGCAAGAACAGCCGTTAGGGTTGGTTACAAGGAAGTTTACATTATGTACAGAAGAACGGAAGAAGAACTTCCTGCAAGAAAAGAAGAAATCAGGCATGCTAAAGAAGAAGGCGTTATCTTTAAATTATTGAGAGCTCCTGTTGAAATTGAAGGAGAAAATGGCGCAGTTAAATCCATGACATTTGAAATTATGGAACTTGGCGAACCTGATGCTTCGGGCAGACGCCGCCCTGTTGGTACAGGCAAATATGAAACAATGGATTTTGATGCAGTTATTGTTTCTTTGGGCACAGGCCCGAACCCTATCATTCAAGATTCGGCTAAAAGTGAAAATCTTGAACTTGATACAGACAAAAAAGGCTATATTGTAATTAATGACAAAGGTGAAACTTCCATTAATGAAGTTTATGCAGGCGGCGACGTTGCACCGTTAGGGGAATCAACCGCAATTAATGCTATGGGTGCTGGTAAAAGAGCTGCAAAAACAATTATTGAAGCACTTTCATAAATTAAAATAATAAAAAGCAAAAAATGAGCCTTCAGGTTTGAGGCTCATTTTTTTATAATTAAAAAATTAATTTCTGTTTTGTTCTATATATTGAACAGCTTCTTCTATTGAATAGAAGGTTTTTATAACGTTATTTAAAAATACAAACGATAAGGCATTTAAAATATCTTTAGACGGTTTTACAATCACAAAATTGCCGCCTGCTTGGCTTGCTGTTTTATAAACTTGTGCAAACACCGCAGCAAATTTGTCTGAAAATATTTTAATATGTTCCATATCAAAAATTATATTTGGCTTGCCTGTTAAAACATTTGCGTTTACTTCTTTTAAAATGTTTGAAATGTAGGTTTCATTGTTAATTTTATGAATTGATAAAACACAAATATCATCATTTACATAATATTTTTGATATTCTTCGCTTGTTGCTTTAACAACGGTATCAGATATAAATTTCATAACATTTTGATGCCAATTCGGTTGTTTTGCAATGAATTCGTCAATGCCTTCTCTATAGCATTTTTGAATCATATTGGAATCATCCGTTCCTGAAACAACAAGAATTTTAAACTCTTTATCCGATTCTGCTTTTAATTTATTTGCCATTCTGATAAGTTCTAAGCCATCTTCGGCATCGGGCAAGAATAAATCGAATACTGCATAATCAAAATGTTTTTTCTTTAATTCAGAGATTGCTTCTTCTTTTGTTCTTGCAACACAAACATCCGTGCCGATTTTTTTCAGCATGGAAGTTAGCTGATAGATGGATAATTCCATATCATCTACAATTAATACATGTAAATTTTCGGCCGTAAAAAAGCTTACAGGGTATGAAAAGAAGTTTAATTTTCTTTCTATTTCAATTAATGCTCTTGAAATGGTTTCTTCATCCACTGCATCAAGCGGCACATCAATGCCTGAAATCTTTATAAGATTTGCAAGCTGTTCTTTTGTTAATGTAATCTCTTTCATATTTTTCATTATACATTATTTTTAAAAAAACACTACTTATTGTTAAATTTGTAATATAATTGGATTATAGAATTTATTAGAGGGAATTTTTATGCAGGAAAGTTTAAATTATTCGGCATTCGGCAAAAACGATATTAGGGGGCTTTTCCCTTCTGAAGTTTATTCTGAATTATTTTTTCATACTGCGAGAGGATATATAAAATGGGTTAGTTCCAAATTAACAAAAATGGGAGCATCAAGAAAACCTGATAAAATGACGTTTGTTGTTTGCATGGATGCAAGGCTTCATTCGCCTGAATTAAAAACTGCGGTTATTGAAGGCTTAACATCAGCAGGCGCAAATGTTTTTGATATTGGTTTAGCACCCACTCCAATCGGCTATTATGGCGAATGGGCACATTTTGATGAGGAACTTTTGGAAGATACAAAAGTTATGGGCGCTTTAATTGTTACCGCTTCTCATAACCCAAGCGAATATAACGGCTTGAAAATGACATTTAACAGGCAATCTTTGTCGGAAGATGACATTAAAGAAGTTAAGGAAAAAACAAAAGAAGTATTTGAATTAAGCAGAAACGGCCAATACAGCTATTATAAAAAAGGCTGGGTTAAAAAGCCTGATTTAATTTCAATGTATATTGAAAAAATGACAAATTCTTTTGCAGCCGGCGGAATAAAAATTGTAACGGATTGCGCTAATGCAACGGCAGGTGTTGTGGCACCGGAACTTTATAGGGCAATTGGGGCAAATGTTATCGAACTTTACACAGAACCGGACGGCACATTTCCAAACCACCACCCAAACCCAAGTGTTGAAGCAACTTTAGCCGATCTTAAAAAAACGGTTGTTGAAAATAAAGCCGATTTTGGCATAGCATTTGACGGCGATTCAGACAGAATAGGCGTTGTGGATGATGAAGGCAAAATGATAACAGGCGATAAGCTCCTTTTAATTTATGCAACCGATTTAATTAAAGAATTAAAAATAAGAAACGAAGTTCCGACAATAGTTTCAGAAGTTAAATGTTCTCAAGTTTTATACAATGAAATTGAAAAAATGGGCGGTAAAGCAGTTATGTGCAAAACGGGCCATGGCTACATTAAAGCAAAAATGAGAGAAACAGGTGCGCTTTTAGCAGGGGAAATGTCAGGGCACACATTTTTCAAAGACAGATACTATGGCTTTGATGATGCAATTTATGCAGGCTGCAGGCTAATTGAAATTTTTGCAAAAAATAAAAAAATTAACCCCGAATTTAAACTTAAAGATATGTTGAAAGCATTTGATTCTGTTACAATTTCACCCGAAATTAGGCTAAATTGCCCAAATGAATTTAAAAAAGAAGTTTTGGATGAAATTAAAGAACAAGTAAATGACGAACTTTTCGGTGAAAAAATTAAAGATATTATTACATTGGATGGGCTTAGAATAGTTTTTGAAGATGGTTTTGCACTTATCAGGCAATCAAATACAGAGCCAGTTTTTACCCTAAGGTTTGAAGCAACAACAAAAGAAAAATGCAAACAATATGAAGATGCACTTGTTAATTTAACAAATTCTTTGGTTGATAAAATTAAAAGTTTGAGAGTTTAATTAAAACAAAGACAAAATAAAACCCGCTTATTTTAGCGGGTGAATTTTGTTTTAGTATCCTCTTTTTTGGTGGTAGTAGTAAAATGTGGTAGTGGTTTAATTCTCTCTTTTATCTCTCTTAGTGTGGTTTTTTCTCTCTTTTAATTTCTCTCTTGTACTTATATAAAGTTTTATATGCAAAAAATATTGCTTTTTTATATACTTTAAATGTAACAATTCTTAACAAAAGCGATTAATCATCATTATCTGCTTCTTTTTGGTAATTTTCAAGTTCTTCCATCGCTTCTTTTAAAAGCCTTTGTTCATCATAATCAGCCGGAGGGTCTACTATTTGTTTAAAGCCAAAACCATATTGAAAAGCAGACGGCACCTGCGTTACAATGTGTTCATATTCACCTAAAATTGAATTAACGCAGTGTAAAACCCCGGGGCCAACAACGGCAAGATCGCCTTCTTTTAAAAGTTGAGTTTTGCTTTGCCCGTTTTTAACCACATTTAAAATTGCTGCACCTGATGAAATTACATAAATTTCGGTTTGCCTTTTTTCTTCTAAGTTTGGGTGGGCGTGGAGTTTTTCTTCCCTTCTTATTGTTTTTATTGCAATCGGTTTTTTATCTTCATATTGAACCATAGAAACACCGACAAAAGGGGTTGAGCCTTCTGATGATGATAAAACGGTTGAATTTGTTACCCAGTTTGTTTTTTCGTGAGTCCAGTTGTTTAATTTGTCGTTAAGGTTATAAACTGCCATATTTTCATTTATGAATTTCAAACCTGAAATATCAAAGCCTGTTAAATTTTCTTTTCTCCAGCCTTCAACAATTTCATTTTCTTCGTCTTTGTTAAAGCCTGCGTTATAAAGCCTTCCCCTTAAATCGTTTTCGTTGCCGAAAACTTCTCTCCAGTAAATGTGGTCTGTATCTTTTTTTGTTTCAAAAAGAATGCCTGCTTTTTTCATTCTTTCTACATATTCAGGTTTAAACGAAGCGGCATTATTTTTAAGTGCAAACCTTGAATCCATTTTTGCTTGGCGTGATTGTTTGTAGATGGGCATTAATTTTTTAATTGAATTTTCATCAAAGCCTTTTTCTTGAAGGGATTTTTCCATTATTTCAGGCAAACAGAAAGGCCTAAACCTTAAGTAGCCGTCTGATTTTTGTTCAACAAGCCCTTCTTCAAATAATTTATCAACAATTCCTTTTGTGTGTTCAACTTCTTTTCTGTCATCTTCATTTAAGGAATCTTTTTTATCATAAAGCGCATATACAAGCCCGTTTCTTGCTTGTTGTTTGTTAATTCCCAAGGAATTCAAAAAGCCTTCATCTCTGAATTTTTCGGGCAATAGAACGTTAGGTGTAAATTCGCCGTTATAAAGATGTGAATTATACCAAATTAATTCTAAAAATTTGTTTCTAATGTTTATATCTTTTGCGTTTTTGCCGTATCTTTCATACCAATCATAATCTTTTTTAGATACAAGCATCATGGGATAGCCTTTTTTAACATTCACTTTTGCTTTTGTGCCTGCATTAATTAAAATTGCCGAATTTTCGGGCAATTCAACGGTTTTGCCATCTACTTCAACGCTGCCTTCCGCTTTTTTAGGGAAGATTACCTGCGTATCATATTCAAATTCTTCGTTTTTGTTTAGGTAATCAACCGCAGCATCACCATAAATTATTTCTGTTTGGGAATCAAAATCTATAACGTAAGATTCGTTCTTTTTGGTTACAAGCAAAGGAACATCTTTTTCTTCGCCCGTAATAATATATGCTTGTTTAATTTTTGGGGCATTCCCTGTAAAATTTATTTGCGGTGCAAAATTTGCACGGTAATTTTGAGCAGGAATATTTTCTTTAGCCCTTGTTGTTGAATTTAGCCCCGATAAAACGGTTTGTGCCTGTCTTTGTTCTTGGGGTGCATATTTATTATCGATATTATTTATAGAATTTACTTGCAATTTGAAACCTAATTTTTTCTTCCTATTTTAATAAAGTTTTTTTCTAAACGTTTGTTGCTAAAATAAAATTAAAAATATTAACTATTGTAACGCCTTAAAATTTAGATAGTGCTTTTTGTTTATAATTATAATTCAAATATTTCTTGTTATAAAAATTACTCTATATGTATGTTTTTTACAAACTAAAGTATAATTTTTGTAAAAAAATACAAAAGTTTTCTTTAATTATGCCGATATAATTCATGGGAATAAGACATTCCTTTTTGAAATAGGAAAATAGGGTAAGATTAATGGAAAATGCCAAAAACCGAGAAGAATTAGATATATTAAAAGATGGGGGCGTATCTTTGTTTTCAAGGTCATTAGATCTTATGAACGATGACCCTTTAGAAGAAATTTTTGCACTTAATTTGGGCGATTTTCTTTGTGAAAGTTTAATAAACGATGAGCTTGCAGGGAAAATTTCAAATAAAAAAGATAAAGTTGAAGGCCTAAAAGCTCAATTAAGAGAATTAATTTCAATATATTCAATAGATTCCACTCTTTCTCTCCTTGGTTTTAAAGAACATGAAGATTATATAATTTACGATTCGATTGCACGTGCAATTAAATTAATGCTTTCTTTGGATGAGTGCAATATATATCTTTCTCAAAAAAAGCAGCCTTTAAAATTGGCGGGCACATCCAAAAACATTTTAAAAGGCAGAGTGAACAAAAATATAAAAGAATGTTTTGAAAAAGAAGAAATTATTACAATTAAAAATAAAACAAAAATTGTTCAAATATTCCCTATGAAAAATAATTTTGAATGTATTGGTTCAATTGAAGTTAAAAGGCCTTTAAATAAACCGTTAGAGCCTGAATATATTGATTTATTAAAAATAACGGCAGGCCTTTTTGTAACCTCTTTGGGCATTCAAAAATTAATTGATGAGGTTAAAAAAGTTTTAGCAAATGAAATTATTTCAACGCCTGAGCTTCAAAACTTGAGGGCTCAATTAACCGCAATTATCGGTGATCTTCAAGACCAGCAACAGGCATTTGTTGAAACAATGGCCCGTGCGGTTGATATTAAAAGTAAATATAAAAATAATCATTCAAAATCGGTTGCAGATTTATCAAAAGAACTTTGCCACCAATTAGGCTTGAATGAAAAAACAACAGATTTAATATATTATGCAGGTTTATTGCAAAATATAGGCAAAATTACTTTAAATGAAAAATTATTTACTAAAAAAGATAAACTTTCAAAAGAAGAATGGGATAAATTGCAGGAATATCCAAATGCAGGCGTCAGCTTATTAATGAACATAAACTTTTTATCTGAAGTTGTTCCTTATGTTTATTACCAAAAAGAACGCTATGACGGTTCAGGCAAGCCTGAAGGCTTGAAAGGTATGTCAATTCCGTTTGGTTCAAGAATTATTGCGCTTGCAGATGCTTATTGTGCCTTAATTCAAGATAGAAGCCACAGAAAAGCAAAAACCAACAAAGAAGCGCTTGAAATTCTAAAAAATGAATGCGGCACAAAGTGGGATCCTGTTGTATATGATGCTTTATGTAAGATAAGATAAATTGGTTATTAAAAACTGCTTCCATTTTGGAAGCAGTTTTTATGTGTTATTCATCAACTTTAATTCCGAATTCTTTTAATTTGTCGTCAATTTCTTTTTTTCTTGCGTCAAGCTTTTCAATTTCCCCTTGAAGTTTAAATTTTGCTGCCAAATCTTTCAAGGATTTTATGTAGCTTAATTCCGAAATATATCTTCTTGGCGAATTTGCAAAGTCGCTTTTGTCCATTTGTGATTGAAATTTTGTATATGAAGTTTGTGCAATTTTATACATTCCGGGTAATTTTTCATTGTTGCTCATGTTGTTGCCCCTATTTGTGCTGTTTAAACCTTGTATATTTTCCATATTTTACCTCTTATACCGTCGTGCCGTAGTATATGGTTTCAAAATACTGTCGTATTTGTTCTAAAGTGAAAATATTTGACTCCGAAGTTTTCCACGGGTTTGTTACTTTAAATTTCATTATACCATTTTCATCTACAAACGGGTTAATAGAATATGCATGATTTCCTGCAATTTGTAATTCTTGGTTTAAAAATCTAGTGTCGCTGTCGCCGAATGTACCGCCTGCAAATATTCTGGAGCCCCAGTTTTCTTGATCGATTAAAATGCTTGTTATATCTGAATATTCCATTTGTGCATCTGATATGCCGAACATTTTAAATACATTGTTTGTGTGTCCGCCTCTGCCCCTTAAAGATTCGGGGTTTGTTGCAATATCCGTCATAATTTTTGAAATTTCGTCATCTATGCCTTCATATAATCCGAGCGCTTTTGCGTCCAAATCTGTCATGGCTGATATTTGATCTTGAAGTTTTTTCGCAATTGCATCTGTGTCAATGCCCGTTCCGTCAGCATTTAACGGTACAAAGTTTTTAAAATATTGTTCGAAAAATTCGGAGTAATAATCGCCAAATTTTGTATCACCGGATTGAGCAACATCTTTAAACATTTCTCTTAATTGATCAACACTATAACTATCGGGATTTTCTAAAATTGTGCTATAAAATTCTATTCTTGACTCAAAACCTGTGTAAGTATCAAGCATGGAGTTGATTTGCCTGTCTAAATTTTGCCAAGCGGCATCAACCATATTTTGCTGCAATTCAAGCCCGTATGTATATTCAAGCGCCTGCATTCCTTTCGGCCCGTTTACAAGGCTCAAGTATCCGTCTTGATTTATTATGCTGCTGCTGCCATTGCTTGTTTTTAAGAATGAGTCTGAAACGCTTTCTGAAATGCTTACACCGTCTTCAATTGTAAATTCTATTTTGCCGTTCGGCAATTTTACGCTGACGCTGCCATCTGCCTGTTCTGTGAAACATTGCAGCAATTGAACTCTTGTTTCGGGTGTTTTATTAAGTGCGTCTAAGCCTGCAACCAAATAGCAATCGCCAATTCGTTGTTGATTCATTGAAAATCTTTCAACGGGCGGGAATAGTTCCATATATTTTTCTGCAGAAATATTCAATTCTTGTGCCGTGCCATCTGCAAGAATTATGCCCATTTTGCTGCTGCCTTCAATTTGATAAACATCGCCTACGCCAAGTTGAGCAACTGCATCTTCAGTGCTTGAGAATTTCTTTACAAAGGTTTCGGTTATATCATCACCGTTTTTAAAGGCCGTGTATAATTTTGAAACATCATCTGCAAGTTGTGCATCAATTTTTCCACTTTTGCTTTTTGGTTTTATTAATTCAAAATCTTTGGAAATTACGCCGTTTCTCTTTAATTCTTGAAGCTGTCTATCCATTTCAGGTGTGTATTCAACAAAGCTGCTTGCTTTGCCGCTATTAGTTGTTTTTGGTTTATCTATAATATTGGTATTGATTTGTGAAGAGTCGAAAGTTAAACTCGTTTTATCCAGTTGGAAATTAACCATGGTATCATCCACACCGACTTTAGATGAAAATGCGGTTATATTGCCTGCTTCGTCGAATTTGACGGAACTTATATCCATATTTTTTAGTAATTTATCTATATCTTTTACGCCAAGAACAGACTCTCCGCCAAGATTTTTTAAACCTGTTTGAATTTGTTCAACCATAGTGGGTAATTTGCCTTGAACGTCAAGATTTGTGCCTTTTAAAAATTCTATTGCATCATCTGATGAAAAACCTGCTTTTGTAAGTGCGGTTAGCGAATTTTCTGCATTATTCATAAGAGTGGAAACTGCATATTTATTTACTTGTCCATTTGCATCTAGCAAAGTGTCATCAAGTTTGCTTGCAACCATATCTGCAAGTGCGTTATTGCCTGTCTTTCCGGCAAGTGCGTCATTAATTTCTTTTGTAAATGAACTTGTATCAAAAGCGTTTTTAGTGCCGCTTGCTGCAAGGCCCATTCCTGCAATGCCAGTATTTAGTACGGCACCCATTCCGCCACCTTGGAGGGTTACTTCGGCTAAAGTTTCAAGTGAAAAATCGACATTTTCATCTGTTGCAGCCATAACTGCGTAATTTAAACCTGAGCTTGCACTACCATCTATAAACCCTTCAACTGCGGCACCTGCAAGTTGTGAACCGTATTTCATTGCAGTCTGTTTTGCTGCTTCTTTAAATGTTGTGGCAACAGCTGTTTGTGCGGCGCTTTTTCCAAGTTGTGCTGTAACAGCACCGCCTATCATATTTGCACCAGTTCCTGTTATGCCGCTGATTGCACCAAGCGCTGCGTCTTGCAAGGCTTCTTTTCCGCTATAATTAAAATCAACAGAGCCATCACCGTCTTTATCATATATGCTGTTTGAAGCATTCAAAGCTAAGTTTGTTCCTGCGCCTACTGCTGCGCCCAAAAGCAATGATGCGCCACCTGTAAATGGTGCTGCTGCAACTGCCGCTGCTGTTATAACACCGGTGATAACACCTGTAGCTGTATCGGTCATTGTTGCTTGGGTATCTATATAATTTTGAATTTGTTCGTTTGCATTTGAATTATCTGTAACAGCAAGCACGCTGGGGTCACCTCCTGCATTGCTGTTTACGGCATCTACAATTTGGTCTATACCATCTGATAAATCGCATTGTTCTTCGTAAATAGAAGTTTTGGGTGCATTTTTACCTTCAACGGTTATGCCTGCCGCTTTATTATATGCAAGAAGTGAAGCAAGCGCATCTGTATCAAAATTTTGACCTGTTAATTCTTTGTATAATGCTGCATATTGGACAGGGTCGCTACAATTTTCAAGTTCTTCAACCATTGATTTGTAGTATTCAACTTGAGCTTGTGCCTCAGATTCTGATGTTCCAAAGCCAAAAATATCATTTAGGCCGCTCATTCCTCTGCTTAGCCAACCTTGTTCATTGATGGAATTTTCCATTTCGGCAATTAATTCGTTCGCTTGTGCCATAAGCGCTGCATTCATATCTTCCATCGTTACGGTTTGACCATCAACAGTGAATAAACCGCCATTAATTGCAGTTATTGTATCTTTCGCTGTTGCTGCTGATTTTCCTTCGTTTTCAACGTAAATTCCAATGTTTTCATCAGAAAGATCACTAATAGATGCCATCGTACAGTTTTGAAGTTCTTCTTCTGTTAGTGCAGATGTATCTGTTACTATGTTGCCGTTTGCATCTAGTATAACTTCTTTATCGCCATAGATTGATTTATAGGCAGCAATTACATCTTCTTTGTTGCCTGACATAATGGCTTTTTCAAGAAGTTCTCTGTTTTCTGCCAATTTGTCAGCGTCTTCGCCGTAGCTGCCGCCCCAAAGAGCCGCAATGTCATCTGTTATGCCGGCACCGTCTTTTTTCGCATCTAATTCACCTTGTTCAACAGCAAGACTTGTTAACATTTGTTCTTGAAGAGCAAGCATTTCTTTTTCTTCTTCAATTTGTACTTTTAGAGTTTCAATTTCTATTTGTAACTGTGCAATTTGTTCTTCGTCGCCGGAAATTACCGCAGCGGTTGTTTCTAAAGTGGTATTATACATTGTTTCCGTTTCTTCTCGGTTGGTGTATAAACCCTGAACAAATATTTCAAGTTCCGCTGCTATTTGAGAACATTCAACAACGTTCCCTTGTGCATCAACTAAATTTCCGTCTGCATCTGCTTTGTAATTTTTTGCTTCCATAAAGGCAGTCAATGCACTATCATATTCGCTTTCTGCATTATTTTGAACCATAAATGCATCGGCCAAATCTAAAAGCGCATCAGCGTATTCTTGGTCTGATACTTCTCTTTCGCCGGTTTTTCTTTCTAATATAACTTGTGCTGCATCTGCTATTTCTTGTGCATTTTGCTGTTCTTGTTCGCGTTTTTCAAGTTCCGCTTTTGCCTCATCGTCTATTACTTTTGCTTTTTCTTCTTCTCTTTGTTTTGCTTCAGCTTCTGCTTGTGCTTTATCCCTACCTGCTATTGCATTAGATAAGGCATTCCAAGCGCTTGAAACCCAGTTTTTAAATTTTGTCCATAAGCTTTCATCGCCATTCGCTTCTTTTGATTTTGCATTATCGTATTCTGCTTGTGCTTTATCAACTTCTGCTTGTTTTTGGTTTCTTACATTAAATGCTGCAACTGTTTCTTTTGCTGCTTGCGCGTAATCTGCCGCTGTGCCTGCCTGAGTTGCTCTTGCTGCGCCCGTTTCGCTTGTTGCATCAGCCAAATCGCTGTTTGCTGAGTTAGAATCCCTTCTTGCCGAGCTTTCTGCCTGTTGGCAAGCTTGATTGTTAGCTTGGGCACTGTCAGCACAGCCTTTAGCTTCTTCAGTGTCAGATTGTGCGTCTTCTAAATCGGATTTTGCGCTGTCTGTGCATTCGCCTTTTTGCGCAACATCTTCAGCGGCAGAATCTGCTTCCGATTGTGCCTCTGAACATGCTTCATTTGCATCTGCTAAATCATCTTTTGCACCTTGGCATTCGCCTTCGCCTGTTGAAATTTCTGAATCTATATCAGATAAAGCAGCATCTTTTTCGCTTGTGGTTTGGTTGTAGCTGTCTTGCTGCTCGGATAAATCTTCTTCAACAGTGGCTTTCTCATTTTCAAGGGCTTCAAGTTCGCTGTTTGCACTTTCTAAATCTTCCAAAGAGCCGCCGCTTACAACCGAAGGATACGTTGAAGCGTCATAGTTGCCGTCTTTTGCATATTGAACGTTTATTTCGCCGGTTTCTGTATTTTCGCTTCTTATTGTCGTAATTTCGTTTTCGGCGGATGTGTCAACAACATGCAATACGTTGGGCTCATTCGTATTTGAAATTACCTTTTGAGAACTTCCGTCATCATTGTTATATGTTGTTGTTTCGTTAATAATGGCGTCATTTCTTGTGTGGTCAATATAACTGCTTGAAACAACTCTGCCCTGTTCATCAAACGTATCAAAACCTGTTTGTTTTTCATCCGCATACGATTGAATATATTTTCCCGAAGGCAAAACGGTAATTGCCGAATTTTCTTTTTTTGTATTAATCTTAAAAGTTCCGTTGCCGTAATCGGATACGGATACAATTTCTTCAATTCCGCCCGCCTGCTCCACTATGTTATTTTTGGCGGTAAGAGTAAGAGAATTTAAGTAATTGTTTATTTCTTCAGCGTCAGTTATAACCTGTGCTTCCGACGTTTCTGCATTGGCCTCCGCCTGAATTGCTTCAAACAGTTCGGTTATTGTTTCTTTATTGAACTTGCCCGTAAGCGCTGCAGTGACTTTATCCGCCAATTCTTCCGTAATGACACCTTCCGCCAACATGCCCGTAACGGAATTAATAAGCTCATCCTTCATATCGGTTGCTTCTTTCCATTCAGCATATTTTTCAAGGTCTTCGTCGGTTAAATTATATTCTCCCTCATTTTGATTGTTAAAACCGTCGACTTTGGGTTTTGTTTCCGCTTCGCCAAATAATGCCGAGGTTTCTATTCCCTCTTTATCCTTAATTATTTCAGGATTATCAATTAAAATTTGTGCAATTTTTTTAATTTGTTCAAAAAGAAAGTTCAAACTCTGCATTTTAACTCCGTCATTTTTTCATACTTACTTTAAATAACGACCGCTAAATGCAGTACTTTAACATAATCCCGTTTTTGTAAATAATTATTAATTAAAATTTAAGTATTTTTTTACAAAGCGGATAGGCATATTCTTCAAGCTTTGTAAAATTTGCAAATTCCGTAAAATCTTTAAATTTTTGCTTTCCTGTGTGGTTTGCCGTCATTTTGGCGGCGGCCCTTGAAACACCGGGGATTAATTCTATAATTTGCCATTTTACATGATTAACAGGCAGAAACGGTAAAACTTCAACATTGTTTTTAATGTCTTCTTCGGCCTTTTTAATAAGCTTTTTGTATTTTTTTATGCTTAAAGAAAAATTCAATCTTATAAGCAAAATTGCAAAAGGCAGAGAAATTGCCGTATATAAAAGAAAATCAAACTTTCTTTCAATTATAAAATATATAATTAAAGCGGTATATATAAAGGTAATTAATTTCATGAAATATATATTAGCACATTTTTGCCAGCGGTAATCATCTTTACAAATTATTTTTACGTGCGGATAAAAACCGTTAATTTTTTATCTGTTTTAACAAATATTATTTTCATGTTAGAATACATTTTGGTTTATTTAATTCATGGAGTGAAAATGCCTAAATTTAATTTATTGTCTTACATTATGCCTGTTGAAGACAAATTGTTTTTTTCATTTTTTCAAAATGCCGCTTCAATCTGCCAGAAGTCGGCGATTTTGTATAATGAAATAATTCACAATCATTTTAATGAAGACCACAAAGAGCTGGCGCTTAAATATAAAAAGAAGGGTAAACTGACCTATAGGGCGATTTTAAAACAGTTAAACAAAAGTTTTATAACGCCGATTGAAAGAGAAGATATTCAAATAATTGCTTCACAGCTGAATAAAATAAATAAAAAAATCATTAAAGCCTGTTTAAATTTGGAAGTGTACAGAATTAATTCATACACGGAAGAAATGAAAGAACAGGCTTTTAATTTGGTTCTTGCGGCGGAAAAATTAAACGTTATGATACAAAAATTTAAAAAAGTATCCGATGTTAAAGAAATTACGGCGCTTAATATTGAAATGAAAGAAATAGAATCAAAGGGGGATGAAATTCACCGCCGCGCAATGGCAAGCCTTTTTTCGGGGCAGTATGACGCAGTGGAAATTATAAAATTCAGAGATATGTATAAAGAAATTGAAACGGCGTTTGACGCTTGTTTTTATGTAACAGACACGATTTTAAACGTTGTATTAAAGCAAAATTAAGGTATCAGGTATGGAATTAAGCATTTTAGTTCTTGCGGCCGTAATTATTACCGCACTTGCATTTGAATTTATAAACGGGTTCCACGATTGTGCAAACGCAATTGCAACCGTTGTTTCAACAAAAGTTTTATCCCCGAAGCAGGCCGTTATGTTCGGCGCAAGCCTTGAATTTATAGGGGCGCTGACGGGAACCCACGTTGCAAAAACAATAGGTGCGGGCATTGTAAACGGGGAGATGGTAACTTTAACGGTAATTTTCTGTGCGCTTTTATCCGCCGTTATCTGGAATTTGTTCACCTGGTGGCTCGGGCTTCCTTCAAGCTCCTCTCATGCTTTAATAGGCGGGCTTTTGGGCGCTGCGATAATTAAAGCGGGGCCCGGTGCCGTGCATTTTGATACATTAATTGAAAAAGTAATCATTCCTATGTTTACATCCCCCGTTTTAGGCTTTATAACGGGTTTTTTATTAATGCTTCTTCTTGCATGGATTATTATAATATGCAAATTCACCCCCGAAGGTGTTAACAAAAAATTCAGAAAGTTTCAGCTTATATCATCAGGCCTTATGGCATTAAGCCACGGCTCAAACGATGCGCAGAAAACAATGGGGATAATTACCCTTGCGCTTTTATCGGGCGGGGTTTTATCCAAAGGGGCAAACGGTGATTTTGAAATTCCCGTTTACGTAATTATTGTCTGCGCCCTTACAATGGCGGCGGGAACCATGAACGGCGGGTGGAAAATAATTAAAACGATGGGGCATAAAATAATTAAATTAAAACCCATTCACGGTTTTGCGGCGGAAACTTCAGCTGCGGGGCTTATTCTTCTTGCTTCGCACTTTGGCATTCCCCTAAGTACAACCCATGTTATCTCAACCTCAATTATGGGTGTGGGTTCAACCTTCCATGCACATGCGGTTAAATGGAGAATAGTAGGCAACATTGTAACGGCTTGGATTGTTACAATTCCCGCCTGTATGGCAATTTCTTCCGCAATATATTATGTAATTCAAAAGATTTTTTAATCTCTTTTGGGATACGGTCTTTCCGGTATGAAGAAAGGCGGCGTTTCGGATTCCGGAACATGTCCGTATTTTTCCGCAATTGCGTATGATTCGCGGTCAATTACAAGGGGGATTTCTTCCATTCCGTAATCGCGCATCATTGCAAAAGTTGCCTGATCGCACCCTCTGATTATAACAACGGGCCTTTCGCCGTTTCTGTCTTCAATTCTGATTGCGTGTGCGGAAATATATTTTCCGTTCCTTGCATTTTTAACTGCGCTTTCATATTCGCTCAAACGCCCTTTGCCGAAGGGGTCAACATATCCTGCGGATGTTAATTTCCATATTTTATCAACTTCTTTTGTTTTTAAGGGGCGCCAAGTGTCTGCCTTCTTCTTTATCTTCTTCAAGAAACAAAATTCTTTCTTTCATGCTCTCGGGCGTTAAATTGTGCCTGAAAGAAGATTTATCAAATGAAACACACTTTTGTTTCAAATAGCTTTCAATTTGTTCGTCAAACTCATCCGCCGCCGCAAGGATATATCCGTGGTATACCTTTCCGCCCGCTTCAAATGGTTTAAAAGGTTCCGTAATTTTCATTTGCCCGGATTTTTATGCGACATAATATCAAGTTCGGGCAGTGTATCATCATAATGCCTGCGCGGGTCGCACGATGTCGTGTATTTGTATGTACTTGTAAACGAAGGTGAATTTTGAATATTTAAATACAAAAAGGGGTTTAAAAGAAGAGTACAAAGCTTCGCTTTTCGTGGTTCCCGTTTTGTGGCTTATTTTGCATTTTATAAGAATGATTTTTTAAAACGTCCGCTTTAAAGCTTCGCCGCCGTTATTTCATAAGGGCTTTTACGCTGAATTCAAGTTTGTTTCCAAATGCTTTATTTATCTTTTCTTTAAGTTCGACCGAATCAGGGTTTACCCAGAGCCTTTTATTTGCTAAAATCTGTACTCTTTTATCCGCATTTGAACTTTCGGGGTCCTCAAAATCAATAACCACGGGCGAATTTCCGCCATATTTTGATAATAGCCCCTTTAAATATTCATTTTCTTCAAATTCAAATTTTTGAAGCATTTTAATTGTTACAAGGTTAACGTTTTGGATGGGCTGTACTTCAAGAACCTGAATATTAATTTCATCACCTTCACGGACGTTCACTTTTCCCGTTAAAATAACTTTTTCATCGTTTGCAAGAATTTGCCCGAACTGTTCCGTTATTTTAGGGAATGAAATAAATTCAACTCTTCCGCCCGATAAATCTTCAATTGTTCCTATTTTTAAAATTTTTGAAGGGTCTTTTCTTGTTGGTTTTGAAATAACCTTTGATAATAACCCGCAAATTGTAACCGTTTTGTCTTTTTCGGGTGATTGTATAATTTCAGATAGAGTATCTGTTGTTAAATATTTTAAAGTGTTTCTGATGCTTGATAACGGGTGGCTTGAAACGTAAATTCCCATTAAATCGTGCTCAAATTGTTGAATTTCAGTGTCTAAATATTCATCATCCGAACTTCCTGATAATTCAAAGGTTGGAAGCCCGATATCTTGCGCTTGATCACCAAGTGCTGCAAAAAGGCTTACTTGCCCGTTTTTGGAGGCTGCTTTTTTTTGGGCTACATCTTTATTTATTCTTTCCATATTTTCAATAAGCTGTTTTCTTGATTTTTCAATGCTTGAAAAAGCGCCCACTTTAATTAAGGCTTCTAAAGTCAGCTTATTTACGCCCCTGCCATCCATTCTTTCGCAGTAATCATATAAAGATTCAAATTCTTTTTCTTTTCTTAATTCCATAATTTCATCAACAACGCCGCGGCCAACGTTTTTAATTGAAGCTAAACCAAACCTTATGTTGTTGCCATCGGGTGTAAAATCGGCATCAGATTTATTTATATCGGGCGGCAAAACTTCAATGCCAAGCGCTTGGCATTGAAGAATATAGGTTTGGGTTTTTTCTTGGTTGTTTGCTTGAGATGTTAAGTTGGCTGCCATCCATTCAACAGGATAATGTGCTTTTAGATATGCTGTTTGATAAGCAACAAAAGCATAAGCTGATGAATGGGCTTTGTTGAAGCAATATTTTGCAAAACTTTCAATCTGTTCAAAAAGGTGGCTTGCGTCTTCTTCTGTCATTCCTTTTGTAGATGATGCTTTTACAAAGCGCACTTTTTGCTCTGCCATTTGTTGAAGTTTCTTTTTACCCATCATACGGCGAACCATATCCGCATCACCAAGGGAATAATCTGCAAGAGTTTGGAAAATTTGCATAATCTGCTCTTGATATAAAATGGTTCCATAGGTATCTTTTAAAATGTTTTGCAATAATGGGTGAGCGTATTCAATTTTTTGGCGTCCGTGTTTTCTGTCAACAAAATCCTTCACCATGCCTGCTTCCAGTGGCCCCGGCCTAAATAGTGCAACCAAAGCGCCCAAATCTTCAAAAACAGATGGTTTTAATTCTTTAACAAGCCTTTTCATCCCCGGAGATTCAAGCTGGAATACGCTGTCTGTATCGCCTTTTTTTAATAATTCAAAAGTTTTTTCATCATCCAAGGGAATTTTATTAATATCAAAATCAATGCCTTTTCTTTTTTTAATCATATCAAGGCAATCTCTGATGATGGTTAAAGTTTCAAGGCCAAGGAAGTCCATTTTTAAAAGCCCGATTTTTTCAATGCCTGCCATCGGGTATTGCGTGGTTGTGGATTTTTCTTTTGAAAGTGCAACGGGAATTATGTTTGACATTGGTTTTGGCGCAATAATAACGCCTGCTGCGTGTGTGCCCACTTGGTTTTTTAAACCTTCAATATGAAGCGCTTCATCTATTAATTTTTTAGCTTCAGGGTTTGTATCATATAATTTTCTAAATTCAGTACCTTCAGCCAAAGCATCGTTTAATTTTGTACCGGGGACAGATGGAATTAACCCTGCCCAAGTGTTGCTTGTTGTAAAATCAACATCATAAACCCTTGCAACAGCTTTTAGGGCTGCCTTTGCAGCTAATGTGCCAAAGGTTATAATTTGGCAAACATGGTCTTCTCCCCATCTGCTTGAAACGTAATCTATAACTTCGCCCCTTCTTCGTTTGCAAAAGTCAATGTCTATATCAGGCATTGAAATTCTTTCAGGGTTTAAGAACCTTTCAAACAATAGATTATGCTCAATCGGGTCAAGTTCCGTTATTCCAAGAGAATATGCAACAATACTTCCTGCGGCAGAGCCTCTGCCGGGGCCTACAGGAATATTATGTTCTTTTGCCCAGTTTATAAAATCCCAAGTTAATAAAAAGTATGCAGGAAAGCCCATTTTAAAGATAACGGATTTTTCATATTCATATCTTTCAACTATAGAATCAGGAACAGGATCGCCATATCTTTCTTTTAAGCCTTTTTTACAGAGAAAATCAAAATATTCTTCTTCTGTCATATCATCAGGGCACGGGTATTTTGGCAAATATTCTTTTGTTTTGCCAAATTCCAATTTATCCATTTGAAAATCAATTTTATCTGCAATTTCAACCGTTGTTTCAATGCATTTGTTGAAATAATCTTCATCCATCCAAGAAAATGCTTGTCTTAGTTCATCAACCGTTTTAACGTAAAATTCATTAACGGAAAATTTAAAACGGTTTTGGTCGTTTTTGGATGATTTTGTTTGTTCGCAAAGAAGTGTATCATGCCAGAGGGCATCTTCTGCCCTTAGATAATGAGAATCGTTTGTGATAACTGTTTTAATGTTATATTTTTTGGCAACTTCCATTAAAAATGGGTTTGAATCTTTTTGTTCTTTTAGCCCATGGTCTTGAAGTTCAATATAATAATCATCCCCAAATAAATTTTTATAATATTCAACCCTTTTAATTGCTTCTTCTTTGTTGCCGTCTAAAAATATTCTTGCAACTTCACCTTGAATGCAAGCTGATAAACAAATAATGTCATCTTTATATTTTTCAAGCATCTCATGGTTTATACGGGGTTTATAATAATAAGCTTTGGTAGATGCCAGTGAATTTAATTCGCATAAATTGTGGTAGCCGTTTTGGTTTTTTGCAAGCAAAATTAAATGGTACATTATTTTTTTGCTTCTGTCTTCCAAAACATCGCCGTCGCAAACGTAAAATTCGCAACCTACAATGGGCTTAACCGCTTCAATTTTTTTCTTTAGTTCTTGAACATCATCAGTTAGCATATGCGACAAAAGTTCATTTTTTGCAATGAACATATCGGCACAGCCAAACATAACGCCGTGGTCTGTAATTGCAATTGCGGGCATATTATTTTCTGCCGCAAACTTATACAAGTCGGGAATTTTAATTGCCCCGTCCAATAAACTGTATTCTGTGTGAAGATGCAAAGGAACGTATTTCATAATTAAAATTTACCATAAGATATTTCATGGGACTTCTTAATTTTAACTAATATTAAATTAAATTTTTTAAACCCTTAATTTTAAGTTTATTTTATTTTATAATTGTTTGGCTTTTATTAATCAAAAGGTTTTATATGATTGAATTAAAAATTGAAGATGAAATTAAAGATATAGTTAAAGAAACAAACCTTACCCATATTGCAATTATAATGGACGGTAACAGACGCTGGGCAAAAGAAAAGGGGCTGCCTTCTGCCATGGGGCATAAAAAAGGCGTTGAAAGCCTTAAAAAAGTTGTGAAGGCGGCAGATAAATTCGGCATAAAATATTTAACCATGTATGCTTTTTCAACGGAAAACTGGAACAGAAAAAAAGAAGAAGTTGATTTTTTAATGAATCTTCTTGCAATTACAATGAAAAACGAAACGAAAGAATTAAATGAAAATAACGTTAAAATAAGCTTTATCGGTAATTTATCCGCCTTAAACAAAAACTTGCAAGATGTTTTATTAAACGCAAAAGAAGTAACAAAAAATAATACGGGCGTAAACCTTCAAATTGCAATAAATTATGGCGCAAGAGATGAAATTATAACCGCTGTTAATGAAATTTTAAAATCAGGAATAAAAGAAGTTGATGTTGATTTGTTTGAAAAATTCCTATACACAAGAAATATCCCCGATCCTGACCTTTTAATAAGAACAGGCGGCGAATTAAGGGTTAGCAACTATCTTTTATGGCAAATAGCATATTCTGAAATTTATGTAACCAAAAAATATTGGCCTGAATTTGATGAAGAAGCTTTAATCGAGGCTGTAAGAGCATTTAAGGAAAGACAAAGAAGATATGGCGGATAAAATTACAATAACATTAGGAACATCAAACCCCCATAAGGTTTTTGAAATAAATAAAATTGCAAAACCTTTTGATATTGAATTTTTGCCCTTAAAATCGGAAAATTTTAACCCGAATGAAAACGGTGAAACTTTTGAAGAAAATGCAAAAATAAAAGCTATGGAAGCGGCTAAAGTTTCAAATTGCGGGAATTATTTTATGGCGGATGATTCAGGCCTTTGTGTTGATTTTTTAAATGGCGCTCCCGGAATTCATTCTGCAAGATACGCAGAAACCCCTGATAAAAGAATTGAAAAACTTTTATTAAATTTAAAAGAAGATAAAAAAAGATGTGCTCATTTTGTTTGCGCTTTGTGCCTTGTTGATAATAAGGGGAATATTTTGCATACAGAAAACGGAATTGTAAAAGGCAAAATTGCGCATTCTAAAAAAGGCACAAACGGCTTTGGCTATGACCCTGTTTTTATAGTGGATGGAATAAATAAAACCATGGCCGAATTATCGGAAGATGAGAAAAATACACTATCTCATAGAGGAAAAGCACTTTTCAGTATGATAAAATGGATTAAAAGTAATCTTAATTAAGGGCAAAATAATGGAAGATAAATTTGAAGAAAACAAAGAAAATAACAGCAAAGAAAAAGGGCATATGCGCTGGTATGATAAAGACCCCGTTTTAAAAGAAGCACTCGAGCTTTTAAGATTATCAGCACCTGATGAAAGAAAAGAAGCGCAAGATTACATTTTAAGGCTTCAAGAAGAAGTTGCGGCGGATGTTATTGAAAGAATTTATGAAATGGTTACTCAATATGCAGGCAAAGGCAACCGCTGGTATGATAATGACCCTGTAATGCTTAGAGCGGTTGAAATCTTAAGACATGCAGACCCGAAAACTCAAAGAATAGCTGCACTTAAAATTTTGCAATCATTGGAAATGAAAAAAGACAATTAAAATGAATGATGTTCAAAACCAATTAGATTCAAGAAATATTGATATTCAAAAAGTGGGGGTTAAAGATGTTGAGCTCCCGCTTATAATTCAGAGAAAAAATTCTGACAAAGAAGAAAACCAAACGGTTTATGCCAAAGCAAAAATGAGCGTTTCTTTGCCAAAACAATTTAAAGGAACGCATATGTCAAGGTTTGTTGAAGTTTTAGAAGAAGAAAGAAAGAAAAACCTTCTTGGCGTTGATATTAAAAAGCTTCTTTTAAAGGTCAGAAAAAAATTAAATTCCATTTCTTCTTATGCAAAATTTGATTTTAAATATTTTATTGAAAAAAACGCACCCGTAAGCGGGTTAAAATCTTTAATGTGCTATGACGCTTATTTTGAAGGCGTTTTATCTGAAGAAGATTATAAATTTTATTTGGGTGTAAAAGTTCCCGTTACAACGCTTTGCCCTTGTTCAAAAGAAATTTCAAAATATGGTGCCCACAACCAAAGGGCGCTTGTTAAGGTTAAAATTTCATATAGCGAAGAAAACCACATTTGGCTTGAAGATTTAATTCAATGGATTGAACAATCCGCTTCGTCTGAATTATATTCACTTTTAAAAAGGGAAGATGAAAAATTTGTAACAGAGAAAGCCTATGAAAACCCAAGGTTTGTGGAAGACCTTTTAAGAGATATTGTTTTAAAATTGCAAAATAATGAAATTATAAATGAATTTGAAGTGGAAATTGAAGCCCTTGAATCAATTCATAACCACAACGCTTGGGCTTATCAAAAATTTTCAAGGTAAGTTTTACAATATTTTTTAATTGAACAAATTTCACATTTCGGGTTTATTGGTTTGCAAACATTTTGCCCATGGGTTACAAGCAAAGTGTTAAAATCTATCCAATATTTTTTAGGCAAAATTTCTCTTAATTTCATCTCTGTTTCATCGGGCGTTTTTGTTTTAACGTAACCAATTCTGTTTGTAATTCTATGCACGTGGACATCCACGCAAATTGCAGGAATATTAAACCCTTTTGTCATAACTAAATTGGCTGTTTTTCTGCCGACACCTTTGAATTTTACCAGTTCATCAATAGATTTTGGCACTTTTGAATTATATTTTTCAACCAAAATTTTAGATAATTCTATAATTTGTTCTGCCTTATTTTTATAAAACCCGACAGGATAAATTGCTTTTGCTAAGGTTTCAACATCAAGTTTTGAAATTTCGCTTGGGGTTTTTCCCAGTTCAAGCATTCTGACTGAACAAGGGTATGTTGTTTTGTCATTTGTTCTTAAAGATAAAATACAGCAAATTAAAACCAAATACGGGTCACCCACATTTTCCATAAATTTTACAAACTCTGTTTGAATTACCCTATGTGCCTTATTATCTTTTTTTAATTCTTTGATTATATTATCGATATCTGCCATATTAACCTTTTGACAACAATTTTAAATGAAATTATAATACAAAAAAGCTTTTAAAAATAAGGAGAATAAACAATGTCAAATGCAATAGAATTAGATGATAATACTTTTGAAAAAGAAATTTTAAATTCTGAAGGCGTTAAAATTGTCGATTTTTGGGCGCCTTGGTGCGGGCCTTGCAGAAAAATGGGTCCTATTTTAGACGAAGTTGCAGAAGAATTAAAAGATAAAGTTAAAGTTTATAAAATAAACACTGATGAAAACACAAAAACCGCAACAGATTATATGATATCAAGCATTCCATGCCTTTATATTTTTCAAAACGGCGAACCAAAAGAAACACTTGTGGGGCTTATGCCAAAAACTCATATAATTTCAAACGTTCAAAAATATTTATAATTTGAAAAAAAGCCCCATAAAATGGGGCTTTTTAATGCTTATTTTCCGATACTTTCCAAAACCGAATTTAATACATCAAAAAGTTCGGCTCTTTCCATTTCGTTTAATTCAACCAAAGGACGTCTTACAAAATTTTCAATCATCTTTAATCTTGATAAAACGGCCTTAACAGGCACAGGGTTTGGTGCCATAAAAAGTTTCCTGAATAATGGATACAATTTTTGGTGCATATTTCTTGCCGCTTTAACTTGACCTGATTTATAGTTATGAATTAAAGATTTAATTTCATCGCCCACAACATGGGATGCAACCGATATTACCCCATGAGCGCCCAAAGATAGCATTGGCAATGTTAAACTGTCATCACCGCAATAAATTGCAAAGTCTTCAGGGCAAAGAGATTTTAATTCTGTTATAACGTCCATATCCGGGAAACTTTGTTTTAGGGCAACAATGTTTGGAAATTCTTTAGCCAAAAATGCAGCTGTTTGGGGTGTCATATTAACGCCGGTTCTTCCTGGGATGTTATACATAATAATCGGAATGTCAACTGATTTTGCAATTGCGCTGAAATGTTCAATTATTCCTTGTTGGTTCGGTTTGTTGTAATAAGGAACAACCGACAAAATGGCGTCAGCGCCAAGTTCAACCGCTTTTTTGCTTGTGTCAACCGCTGTTCTTGTTGAATTTGAACCTGCACCCATAATAACTTTTCTTGCACCTTGAACGGTAGATTTTACCTGATACAAAATTTCATATTCTTCTTCATGGGTTAAAGTGGGGCTTTCACCCGTTGTTCCTGCAACCAAAATTGCATCCGAACTTGAAGCAATTAAGTGGCGGACAAGTTTTTCTAAGGCTTCAAAATCAACTTCCCTTTTTTCGTTAAAGGGAGTAACCATTGCCGTTATAACTTCGCCTGCATCATATCTTAAACTCATTTTTTAAATCCTTTTTTAGTATAATCCCATTTCAATGACTTTCATCGCAAGTCTTACGGTGTTTAGCGCCGCACCTATTCTTAAGTTGTCTGCAACGCAGAATAAATCTATTGCATTATCAAAAGCCAAAGATTTTCTTATTCTGCCAACATAAACAGGGTCTTTTCCTGCACATTCTTTTGGCGTGGGGTAAACAAAATTGTCGATGTCATCTTCCAATTTAACGCCGTAAGCATCTTTTAGAAGTTCTTTTGTTTTTTCAGGAGTAATTTCTTTTTCAAATTCAATAGTAACGGCTTCACTATGGCCTCTATATACAGGAACCCTTACAGCAGTACATGATATAGGAACATCTTCGCTTAAGTGAAGAATTTTTCTTGTTTCGTTTGTAACTTTCATTTCTTCTTTTGTATAGCCGTTTTCCGTAAAAGAATCAATTTGAGGAATTAAATTGAAGCCTATTTCATGTTTAAATGCTTTTGGTTCATAGGGCATGCCAATCAAATTAACTTTTGTGTTGTCGGTTAATTCATTAATTGCAGCTAAGCCTGCGCCTGAAACCGCCTGATAAGTTGAAACAATTAACCTTTTAATTTTGGCGTAATCATTCAAAGGTTTTAAAACAAGCATTAATTGTGAAGTGGAACAGTTTGGGTTTGCAATAATTCCTTTATGCTTTTTAAGGTCGTCATCGTTAACGCCTGCAATAACCAAGGGAACATCTTTTTCCATTCTGAATGCGCTTGAATTGTCAATAAAAACGGCGCCCCTTTTAGCAGCTTCGGGAGCCAATTTTAAACTTGTTGAACCGCCTGCGGATGCTAAAACTATATTTACGTTTTCAAAAGATTCGGGCTTTGCTTCTTCAACAATATATTCTTTGCCCATAAATGTGAGTTTGGAACCTGCTGAACGATAAGAAGATAAAAATTTAATTTCGTTAAATTCAACCTTTTGTTCTTCCAAAATAGATAAAATTTCTCTTCCGACAACGCCTGTTGCGCCAAGTACTGCTAAATTAGGTTTTTTCATAAAATATTCTCCAATCCGAAGACAAAGTCATTTTCTTTATAAACATGTTTAATGGCAAGAATAACGCCCGGCATAAAGCATTCCCTGTTTGATGTGTCGTGTTTTATTGTTAAAACTTGCCCGTTCGCACCAAAAATTACTTCTTGTGAAGCTACAAACCCCGGCATTCTGACAGAATGAATGTTTATATTGCCAAAGCTTTCTGCCCCTCTTGCGCCTTGAATAAGTTCCGTATCTTTAATATTTCCCATTTTAAAATCGGAATTTGCTTCTGCCATCATTTTGGCAGTTTTAATTGCGGTGCCAGATGGTGCATCTTTTTTTTGATTATGGTGAAGTTCAATAATTTCTGCATTATTAAAATATTTTGCTGCCATTTTAGCAAACATCATCATTAAAACCGCACCTGTTGCAAAATTGGGTGCAATTAAGCAGCCTGTATTATTTTCTGTTGAAAGTTTTTTTAATTCTTCAATTTGTTCATCAGTTAAGCCGGTTGTGCCGATAACGGGTTTAACTTTGTTTTTTAAATATAATTTTGCATTTTCAAAAACAATCGAAGGTTCCGTAAAATCAACAATAACATCAGGTTTATTTACTTCAATTGATTTTACAATGTCAGATTCGATATTAATGTTTTCAAAAACATTTTTCCCCGTTTCAAGTTTATCGATGGCGCAAACAAGGGCGGTTTCATCATCTTTTACAACGGCTTTAACAACCTCTTGCCCCATTCTGCCTAAGGCGCCCGTTACTCCAACTTTAATCAATTCTAATACCTCATATATATTATTTTGTTCAAATATTATCTCACAAAAATTTATATAATTCAATTAAATTTAACTCTTAAACTTAAATATATTAGCCTTTTTTATCAAACTTGCAATTTATTTTTATTGCTTGTATCATGGCAAACATAAAAGTTAATACAATTTTTAATTTAAGGAGTTATTAAAATGAAAGTTACTATTGAAGACGGTTGCATCGCTTGCGGCGCTTGCGAATCATTCTGCCCGGATGTATTTAAAGTAGAAGACGTTGCAACAGCTGATAATTCAAAAGTTGCAGGCAATGAAGACGCTGTTAAAGAAGCTGCTGAAGGCTGCCCTGTAAGCGTTATCGTTGTTGAAGAATAGTTTTTAATAAAACTTTAAAAAACCGCTTATTTTTTAATAGGCGGTTTTTTGCGTTCCATGAATAAATTTATCTGCGGTTGCCATGGCGTCGTTTGTATAATCATCAAGCGTTACGATTGTTTTTGGTGCATTTTGGGTTCCTTTTGCTTCTTGATATTTCTTATTAATTTGATTGCCCAAAATGTTTGCGCCCAAACCTGTTAGAGCGCCCAAGATAAGGGCTTTTGCACCACCAACCATTTTTGTTGTCATGCCAATTGTTGTGCCTAATGAAACCACCAAAGGAATACCTGTTGTTAAAGTTACGCCCACTCTTTCTTCTTTTGTGTCTGCTTGTGCCGTGTATAGGCCAAGAGTTCCTATTGTTCCCGCTGTGCTTAAAATATCTGCGGGGGCACAGCCATAGTTTATATCTCTTATCTTTTCAAAGAAATCAACCTGTTCTTTTGAAAATGCCTTTTTATATTGCTTTAATGCCTTTTCGGCAATATTCTTTGTTTCGGGAGAATTTGCAGCAATATCATCAATTAACCCTGTAAATTCGGCAAATTCATCATCTGTCAGCCCCATATTTTTGTATGGCGATATTAATTTTGTTTGAATTTTTTTGGCTTCCGTTAATCTTTTTTCTGCAAGCGCTTCTTTTGAAAGTTTTTTTGCACCTTGTACAATGCCTTCATCTTTAATATTTTTCATTGCTTGCCAAGCGTCATTATCAAGCCTTTGAATTGAATCGTCTATTGTTGTTATTCTGCCTTTTATGGCATCTGAAGATGTAAATTCGCTCAGAGCTTTTTTTCTTTTTCCCATTAATTCTTTCAGCCTTGAAAGTTTGCTTTTGTCTAAGCCGCTTTTTTTAGCGGTTTCTAAAATTGTTTCATCTGCAAGCGTAATTGCATCTTGCGCTTTTGAATAGTTTTTTCTCAAGGTTTTGAGCGCTGTATTTTTATAAAGTTTTGAAGCCCAAGCATCAAATTTTTCATATCCGGGGATTTTCATTAAAATATGCCTTATGATTGAATCTTTGGCATTGCTTATGTTATCTGCCCCTTTTTGAAATTCTGCAAGGTTTTCGGCTGTAACTTTTTTATTTTTTATGGCTTCGTTTGTCTTTTTTGTGCCGTCAGCAAAAACATTTTTTACTTTTGAAAAATTTTCTTTTATTGTCTTTACAACACCGCCTTTGTGTCTGAATGCGGCAATAACCCCTGCTGTGATTGAAATTCCCATTGAAGCTAAAAGTGCATATTTTGCAATTTTGCCTTTTTTGCTTTCTTCGCCTTGTTTTTCAAAGACATCGGGTTTTTGTTCCAAAATGGTTGCAGGCTGTTGGTTTTGGGCAGCATTATTATTTTGAACGCCAATTTGGGCGTTAATACCCGCTTTTTGCATATATGATTGTAATAAGCTGCTTTGAACCATATTATTTTGCATATAAAATTACTTTTAAACCCTTTTATGTATATAAAAACGAATGGTATTTAAAAATTGCTTTTATTTTTTACCGGACATTAAAAGAGATTCAATTGAATATTTGGCTAAAGGTTTTTTTGTTCCTCTGTCCATAAAAATTAGCCAGTGCTTGTTTTTTTTGCTTGAAACGGAAAATGAAATTTTCCCTATCGCTTTTTCACCCGTTCTTATGGTTTTAAACCAAATGTCATTATCTGTAAATGGGGATGGGTAATAAATTTTTTTAATGTCATCCGTTAGAGCAATATCAAATGGGTAGAAATCTACATCGCTATTATTTGTAATTTTTAATTGAAGCGTTATAAAATCATCATCTCCAAATGGGTCTTTTGTATATTTGGCGCTGTAAATTTCAACATCTAAGCCATCTAAATAAATGTCATCTTCCTTAAATGCTTCTTTTGAAAAAACAGGTAGGTCAACTTCCCCTAAAATTTCAATTTCAAATTCATCCCCCGGGGCAAGGTGGGCAACATCGCCTTTTTTATTTAGCATTGAAACAAGCCCGATAGCGCCCCCAATAGCAGCACCCCCTGCCGCCGTCATGCCATGAGAAGCTATGGCAGTTTCAAGCCCCAATAAATTTATACTCATTAAACCGCCAATAGCACCTGTAACTAAAGTAACCCCCGCATGCTGAGCTACATTTTTAGCGGTTCCTATTGCCAAATTTTCTTTTGTTGTTAAATTGCCCTGAATTGGAATTTGCCTGCCATCGGGCGTTACCATATAATCAAAAGTAGTCAGCATATAACCGTCTCTATTTAATTTTTTAGGGTCAGAAATTTGTTGAATTATTCCATGGACAATTGTGCCTTTTGGAATAATAACGCCTTTTTTGCCTGCTACATCTTCCGTAATTTCAGCAAAAAATTCATCGCCTGCTTCATTAATTGAACCGCTTATAACATTTGATACCGTCATTTTAACTTTGTCTTTTTTATCAAGTTTATCAACTTCGCCCGTGAACATTTTTGTATCTTTAAATTCACCTTCTTCCGTAACCGAACCCTTAAGAGGTTCTGAATATGAAGGCATTAAGCTTGAAAAAAAGCTTAAAATAAGCATTGTTGATAAAATTTTTTTAAAACGGCATTTCATAATAATAAATTATACTATGTTTCAAAAATTGTCACATGACAAATTAAAAGTGTAGAATTTCATTTTAAAGGAGATTTATATGACAGATTGTATTTTTTGCAAAATCGTAAACGGTGAATTTAATACGGAATTTGTTTATGAAACGGAAAATGTTGTTGTTTTTAAAGATATTAATCCTGTTGCGCCAGTTCATCTTTTGGTTGTTCCCAAAAAACACTATAGCAATTTATCTGAAGTAGATGATAAAAATTTATTATTAGAACTTATGGAAACAGTTCAAAATGTTACAAAAAAATTGGGCATTGAAAGCTTCAGAACAGTTATAAATACAGGAAAAGAAGCAGGCCAAGAGGTTTTTCACCTTCATATACATATAATTTCAGGAAGAAAGCTGCAGGCTTTAGGTTAAAAAAAGTTACATTTAACCTTTTATTAAGCAATTTTTTTTCTAAAAAAACCTTTGATTAAAATATAAGGGAATAAGGAGTTTATATGTATTCTGAAGAATTTATGGCATACCTTGCCGCTTATCAAAAGGAAGAAAAAAAGCCGATTAAGGATGAAAAACCATCATTTTTTATGATATGGTTAAAAGCCATATTAAGAATGGTTTAATTTTAAATGGATAAAAACTTAATAAGAAACAATAATAAGCTTTTAAGAAAACAATTAGATATAAAAAAAGCATCAGATGCCATTCTTTCAAAAATTTATTCTTTGAAAGAATTTTTGGCTGCAAAAAACGTTTTAATTTTTTACCCTCTTAAATATGAAATAAACCTTTTGCCGCTTTTAGATTATAAGGAAAAGAATTTTTTTCTTCCGAAAGTTGATGGTGATAACCTTTTAATTTGCCCTTATTCAAACAATTTAAAAAAATCTTCTTTTAATGTAATGGAACCTGATGACGGTAAAATTTGCAGCGATTTATCAATTATAGATTTAGCTTTCATTCCCGCACTTGCGGTTGATAAAAATATGAACAGAATCGGTTACGGCAAAGGCTATTATGACAGGCTTTTTTCAAATTCAAATTTTAGAGCTAAAAAAGTTGTTGTAATTAATAAAGAACTTGTTGTGCCTTTAATTGAAGCGCAAAATTTTGATAAAAAAATTGATTTTTACATAACGGACTAATTTTTTATACTTTACTTCTTTTTTTTAAAAAAAAGTTGTATAATTAAATCTATGGGACTTTTTGATTGGATTAAAAATTCAAGCGACGCACTAAAACAAATTGAAGACAAGATGTACCGACAAAAAAGCGATTTTATTGAGGTATATCAAAGAAACATTGCGCTTGAAAAAGAAATTGCACTTAGAACCGAAGAATTAAGAAAAGCAAATCAAACCCTTTTAACATTGGAACATGTTTGGGATATGATGAATTCTTCAAGGCCCCTATCAAGCGTTTTAGAAACAATAGTATCAAGCCTTCATGGCGAATTTGGCTATATATACAGCTGCATTTTACAAAAGCAATTAGACACCCAAGGCAGCTTTTTTGCATTCAGAACCTATCTTCAAAATTCTTTTTCCGAAGAACTGGACAAATGCATTCCAAACAGCCTTTTTGAAACAAGGTTTGTAATTAAAGAAGGCGATGAATTAAACGAAGTTTTAAAAAACCATGAGATAATGTATTTTGACAATTTAAGAAAAGTCCTGCAAGAGATTTTGCCTTTTGAATTAAGTGATGAAAAAATTGATGAATTCAAACAAAAAAATCCTGCAAAATCTTTAATTGCACTTCCTATTGTATCAAAAGGTTTTACAGGCCTTTTAATAGTTTTTTCACCAAGGGAAGATGCCAAAGATTCCGAATTAAATTTCTTAAATTTATTTGCACGCCAAATTGAACTTGCAATTACAATTGCAAACCTTTTTGAAACCGTTAAAAAACAAGCGGTAACAGACCCGTTAACTGAACTTTTTAACAGAAGATTTTATGAAGATGCCCTTTCAAGAGAAGCTGTTCGTGCATTAAGGTTAAATCAACCTTTCAGTTTGATTTCTCTTGATTTGGATAAATTAAAACATATAAATGATACCCTGGGCCATGCGGCAGGGGATGCTGCAATTAAAGCGGTTGCAAGGGTTATAAATAAAAATTCAAGGTCTGTTGATGTGCCAAGCAGAGTTGGCGGTGAAGAATTTACAATAATTCTCCCCGGGGTTGATTCTCAAGGCGCTATGGTTGCAGCTGAGAGAATAAGGTCATCTTTGGAACAAGAACACGTTGAAGGCGTTGGGCAAGTTACAGCCAGCATTGGAGTTGCAACATTTATTGAAATGACAACAGATGTTGATGAATTAGTTGAAATTGCAGATAAAGCAATGTATTTTGCAAAACAAAACGGCAGAAACCAAGTTAAACTGGCCGAAGCTCAAGAATCTGTTTCTTGGCAAGATATTGCAATCGACGCTTTTGTTCAAATTTTAGACCAGCATAAAATTCCTTTTGGCAAGAAAACGGCAAACGAACTTATTAAAAAGCTTCAATCAAGGCAAGAAACAAACAACGGCACTTTTGCAAAAGAATTATTATTTGATGTTGTGGATACAATTTCAAAAACATACACTCCATACTATACTTCAGGCACAACCAAACAAAAAATTGAACTTGCCTATGCGATTGCAAAAAGGTTTGAACTTACAAAGGCTGATATGGACAAATTAAAGCTTGCAATGCTTTTATATGACATTGGAAATGTCATGATTCCATCTGATGTTTTAACCAAAACAACTCCTTTAACAAAAGAAGAAAAAGAAGTTATAACAAAGCACCCGATATTGGGCGCACAAGAAATTCTAAAACCAATCAGCCACATTTCAAGCATTATTCCTATTATTGAACATCACCATGAAAATTGGGACGGTTCAGGCTATCCTGATAACAAAAAAGGTGATGATATTCCTTTAATTTCCCAAATTATTTTAATTGTGGATTCATTCTATGCAATGATATCTGAAAGGCCATATAGAAAAGCATTTACAAAAGAAGAAGCAATTATCGAAATTCAAAATTTAGCAGGCAAAAAATATTCTGAAGAATTGGTTCGAGAGTTTAAAAACGCAATTAAAGATATTTATATGGAATGATTTGCATATAGCTTTTGTTAATTATATAATTTTATTATAAGTAATAATTAAGAGGTTTTTAGATGGTAAATTCCGTAGTAGTAGTTGGAAGAGTAGGGCAAGCGCCTGAGATGAAATATTTTGATTCAGGCAAAGTGAAAGTTACATTTTCTGTTGCCGTTAACAGGTGGGATTCCAAGGCAAAAGAAGAAGTGACCGATTGGTTCAACATTGAAATTTGGGACAAACAAGCGGAATTTGCCGGCGAATGGGTTAAAAAAGGTTCGTTAGTCGGAATTGAAGGAAGATTAGCTTCAAGTAAATGGACAACACCCGATGGCGAAACGCTTGAAAGATATTTAATCAGATGTACAAATATCAGATTAATGGGTTCTAAAAGAGAAGAGAATTAGTTTATGGCAATGACAGGTGCCATCGGCATTGTTGCCGATGATTTAACCGGTGCAAATGATACGGCACTTCAGTTTTTTATAAAGGGTTCTAATACCGAAATAATTTTTGATACGGATGAAAATATTCAAAATCATCCGAATGTAGGCACTTTTGCGCTTACAACGGAATCAAGAAATATTAATGCAAAAGAAGCTGCCCAAAAAGTTTGGGAAGGCGCTAAAAAGTTAAAAGAAAATTTATCTGTTGAATATTTTTATAAAAAAATAGATTCAACTCTAAGGGGCAACATTGCGGTTGAAACATTAGCAATGCTTGATGCAATAGGCTATGATGCCGCTGTTATTGCACCTGCATTTATCAGAGAAGGAAGAATTACAATAGGCGGGTATCAGCTTTTAAAAGGCGTTCCGATTGAAAGAACGGACGCTGCAAGAGATTCTTATGCCCCGATATACGATTCTTACATCCCAGATATTTTAAAAAAACAAGTTAATGAAAGTTTTTATGATTCAATTGCAACAATTCAACTGAATGTGGTTGCAAAAGGTGCGGGGCCAATTACAACAAAATTAAATGAGCTTGTTTCAGGCGGCAAAAAATTAATTGTAATTGATGCTGTTTCTGCTATTGATTTAGAGCAAATTGTTCTTGCAATTACAAAAAGCCAATATAATATTTTGCCTGTTGGTTCTGCGGGCTTGGCAAATGCTTTAGGGAATGTTTGGCTTCCATTGAACAACAGCGAACCTGTTCAAAAAATTATTCCCAAATTGCCAAAATTAATTTTATCCGGTTCAAAAAATTCAATGACAACTGCGCAAATTAATAAACTATTGTTGGATGATGACATTAATAATGTATATTCAATAGATTTAAAACTGCAAGATATCTTATCAAATGATTCGGATGCTATGGCAGACAGAATTATACACAATTTCGGAAAAGATAATATTGTTATTGCCCATGTTTCAAAAATTCAAGATGAAACACAAGAAGAAAAGGGCAAAGAAAAACTTATTGATGAAGGCATTACAAAAGAAATGCTTGCTTCAATGATAACCGATTATTTGGCAAATATTGCACAAAAAGTTAAAAAAATGTCTGAGTGTATTTTAATTACAATTGGCGGCGAAACTTCTTATAAATGCACAAATGCTGTTAATTGCGAGTATTTGCAAGTTGTAGACAGCATTTTGCCTGCAATTTCACTTTGTATGGATTCCAATGCCGGTTTTGTTGTTACAAAATCCGGCAATATGGGTTCAATTACTGCATTAGTTGATATAGTTAATTATTTTAAAAACCATGAACAAAAATAAAATAGCAATTACAACAGGCGACCCTTTAGGTATTGGCGAAGAAATTACATATAAAGCACTTGTTAATCTTAGGCCGAAATTTGAACAAATTTTGATTATAGGAAAAGATTTGGGCTTGGGGTATGAAACAATTGAACTTAATCAAAAAGATATAGGCAAATATTGTTTTGATTGTTTAAGAACAGCATGCGACCTTGCACATTTGGGGCAAATTCAAGGCATTGTAACGGCGCCTGTTTCAAAGGAACAATTGAATAAATCGGGATATCATTATTCAGGCCAAACGGAAATTCTTGAAAGGCTTCTTTCGGATAATGACGATGAAAAAGCGGAAATGCTTTTTATTGCAAATGATTTAAGAGTTATGCTTTTAACAAGGCACTTGCCTTTAAAGAAAATTGAAATAACGGAAGATATGATTATTTCAAAAGTACAAAGATTAAATAAATTTTTAAAAGAAAAATGCAATATTCAATATCCAAAAATTGCACTTTGTGCGCTCAACCCCCATGCGGGCGAAAACGGCATTTTGGGGAATGAAGAAATAGATACAATTATTCCTTCTGTTCAAAAATTAAATAAATCGGGAATTTTTGCATACGGGCCATATAGTGCAGACGGGCTTTTTTCAAATGCGGGGAAAAAATATCTTCAAAACAAAAAACAAGACTATGATGCAATTGTTGCAATGTACCATGATCAGGGGCTTTGTGCGGTTAAAGCATTAACAGGCAGCGATGCCGTTAACACAACAATCGGGTTAAAAATTATAAGAACATCTCCATCATCGGGCACTGCTTATGATATAAAAGGAAAAAATATCGCAAATCCTGACGGGATGATTGATGCAATAAGGGTTTTGTTAAAGTTAATATAATTTCATCCGTTATATAGTGTATATTTTTGATTAAAACTTTCACATATTCCCCAAAATATTATAATCAAAAATATGGCTTGTTAACTAAAAGGGAAGCAAAAATGTCTTCATTTAATATAAACGGCCCTTCAAACAATCAGCCTTTGGTGCAAAGCTCGCAAAACCTTGGAAGAGACGGCGGTGGCGGCGGCAACACAGGGTATATGAATATGCGCAATAAAAAAAAGGGCAATGACGACCAAAAAGATGATGACAATTCCGTTTTTTTGGAAGAACAGGCCGAAGATTCCTTTGTTAAACAAGGTGAAATTAAAGATAAAAAGCCAAAAAAGAAGTTTTTGGGCGCAATTTCGAAATTTATTAAAGGTAAAACTTTAGAAAATGAATCAGAAAAAGATTCTTTTGTAAAACAGGAAGATACCCAAATAAGCGAAGATGAATTAAGGGAAGAAGAATACGAAGAATATAAGCCCTATCAAATTCCCTTAAATAATCCAAAAGATATTTTAGATGATGATGAATATGAAATTGCCGAAGACGATGACTATTATGGCGGCATAGATGTTTAATTTTGACTTTTTAATATAAAAAATTAAAAAGTTGATATGCAAATTAAATTAAAAGAAATTTTAAAAAATCTGTTTAAATGCAAACATTATGGCGCACTTTTATATTCAAACGAAGGCTATTGCCCCGCTTGCGGTAAATATTTGAAAAAAAATTATTATATTATAAGGTGTTCGCATTGTGAAATTAAAAGAAGTGCAAAAAAAGAATTTGGGAAAATTGTTCCTTGTGAAAAATTTTGCACAAATTGCGGCGAACAAGAATATTATATTGAAAAATATGACAAGTTAAATTTTGTTGATATTAATTATGCAATTGAAGCGAAAGAAGAAGTCGATATTCAATGCAGAGGCCGAGATTTTGAAATTTGGGTTGAAAACAAAGATAATGAGGCCGAATTTTCAACAAGCAAAAATGAAAAAATTCTTTTACCAAAACAAACCAAGTTTTTAACAACAGAAGGTTAGGTGTTTTCAATAGTTGATATCACTTGGTTTCTGCCGTTTTCTTTTGCAACGTAAAGGCATTTATCTGCATATTCAATTAAGCCTTGAACAGAATCTGAATCTATTGGAGCAGATGCAACACCAAGGCTTATTGTAACGTGAGTCCAATCGCCTGTTGCAAGCTCAAATTCTTTGTTTCTGACAGCTTCGCAAATTTTTTGCGCAACAATAGCTGCTTCTTCTTTTTTAGTGTTAGATAAAATAACGCTCATTTCTTCGCCGCCATATCTGCAGGGAATATCTGTCGAGCGGATATTTTTCTTTATTGTTTGCGCCACTTGCCTTAAAACAGCGTCACCTGATTGGTGCCCGTATTTATCGTTGAATTTTTTAAAGAAATCAATATCAACCATAATTAATGAAAAAGGCGTGTTATATCTTTTTGTATTATCAATGTTTAATTTCATTTGTTCTTGAAAATACCTGTGGTTGTACATATCGGTCAGCCCGTCTGTTACGGCCAATTTATAGGTGTGTTCATAATCTCTTGAAGTTACGATATATTTAATTGCATAAGAACCCGTAACTGCGCCGATTGAACAAACAAGGGGCAAAACAAGCGCCATCCAAAGGTTAAAATAATGCATTAAAATTATTGTTAAAACGCTATATGAGATAATAAGCAAAATAACGCCTAAGATTGCATAAGGAACATTTTTGGATTTAACAACTATAAGGCCTGTTAAAAGGGTTAAAATTATTGTTATTATAATGTCGAATAAATTGCTTGTTTTTTTAATTAAATTGTTATCGAAAATATTATTCAAAAAAGTTGCGTGGGTTTCAACGCCTGCAAACATTCTGGATGTCGGGGTCGATTTAATATCGTTGAGGCTTGTTGTTGTAACACCTACAAAAATAATTTTATCTTTGAATTTTGATGATAAATAATCAAGGTTATTTTCTTTTATTGCTTTATCAACCTTCCATAAAGGAATATATTCAAAAGATTCTTCATCGCCATACCAGTTTAAATATGTTCTTCCATCTTTTGTTAGTGGAATTTTTCTGCCATCTGCAAGGTTTATTGTGCGGTTTTTATCTATGGTTAAATTTTTAGAATCCAACCCTAAGATATCAAGTGCCAGAAGAAAATCTAAGTGTTTGTAAAATTTATCTTTATAAACAAATATTGGAATGCTTGTTCTTAAAATTCCGTCTTTATCTCTTGCAACGTTAATAAAACCAATGTTGTCGGTGCCTTTCATTAAATCGGGCAAAATTCCCATAACGTTAATTTTATTAATTAAAGGCGCTTTTTTTAAAAATTCAGAGTTGCCAACAATGTTTGTTTCTAATGTTTGTGGAAGGTCAATAGGTTTTCTGACTTCTTTTGGCCTTGAATCAAAAGTCATTGAAACGTAGATATTTTTATTTTTGTTTATTGTATCTGTTAAAATTTTGTCGCTGTTACCAAAAACTTTAAAATTTTGAACAAACAAAAGGTCAAATGCTATTGCCTTTGGGTTTGCTTTTTCAATTCCATCAGAAATATGCGCCCAAAAATCCCTTGGTGCAGGCCAAGCGCCATAAGTTGAAACAATATATTCATAGCTTGAATCATCAACTGCTAAAATAACAATATCTTTATTTGCTTTTTTGTATTGTGAAATTATTTGCTGGCGAAAATCAAACGTTTTGTTTTCAACTTCAAGCAAAAAGCCCCAAATGTTAAAAACTTTTAAAAGCAAAATAAAAACAGCGGCAAGTGCTATAACAGTTACTGTAAAAAGGACATTTTTTAATAATTTTTCTTTCATAAGAATTAATTATAATGTATATTTTCAAAAAATTCCAATTCGTCAATAATGTTACAAACAGGATTCAAATCTTCAAAAGAAAATTTCATATCATGATTAATTAAAAAGTTAATCAATGATTTGGTTTCGACACCTTGTTCGTATTTCCCAAATGATAAATATTTAATGAGACATTTCTCGTTCGTGTTCATAATAGTTTTATTATGCATGATGGGCATGCCATTGAAATCAACCGTTAGGTTTGTTTTTTTATGTTATTTTACAACTTTTGGCTGATTTACATTAATTAATAAATGAACTTGAATTGAAGCCTATTTTTTCTTTTCTTGCCAAGGGCTTATATTGCTTGTCATCAATTTTTTCTTCACCCGTTGTTTTTATTGCTTCTTCAAAATCAACAACATCAACATCTGCTCTGTTTCTTTTTAGTGCATTTAGGGAAGCTAAATCAGAAATTATATTTATGCTGCTTGATGAATAGCCGCTAAGCGCTTTTGCCACCTTTTTAACTTTTTCATCATCATTAATTAAAGCTTGCCCTTTTTTCTTTTTAGATAAATTATTTCTTATTAAGGCTTCTCTTTGTTCCTGTTCAGGCAGGCCAACATACCTTTTCATATCAAAACGGCGCCTTATAGCAGGGTCTATTAAATCGTATTTGTTTGTTGCGCCTATAACAATAACATTATGCGCTTTTGCGCCTTCAATATATTTTAATAAAGTTGCAACACCTTTAATATCTTCATTGCTTGCATCAGCATCTCTGTTTGATGTCATAGCATCTATTTCATCCATAAACATAAAAACGGGCTTATCTGATTCATCGCCTTTTTTATAAACGTAATCAAACGCTTTTTTAATGTTGTTTGCGGTTTGGTTTACAAATTTGGAACCTGTATTTGCGCTGTTCATAATGTAAACTTCGCTGTCGGTTTCTGCTGCAAGCGCTTCAATAATATAAGTTTTTCCGCACCCCGGGGGCCCGTATAATAAAATTCCCGTTGGAATTCTTTTGCCGTATTCTTCAAGGTCAAGCCTTGCTTGTTCGGGGTTATTAACGGGTTTTATAACATTTTCAATTAATTCTTCTTTTAATTCTTCCATTCCCATAACATCTTGCATACCTCTTGGGGAAAACTCTGTTCTTTGAAGGGTTTCTACAATAGGGGAGCTTTCTGTTGATGTAGCATCTGTTTTTCCGCCCGCCATATATGTTTTTATGACATCTGTAAGCTGTGCTTTGCTAATAGATGCCGCTTTTTTGCTTTCTTCAAGTTCTTTTGCCATTTCTTCTTTTGTTTTTCCAAGGTTGGAATCCCAAAACTTCAGCCTGTCAACAATGCTTTGGCGCCAGTTGTTATCTTTATTTTTACATCTGTTTAAAGAAGAAGAATAATAATCATATTCCGATTGCAAATACTTTTCGCTGTCATCAAACAAAAGAACAACGTGGGATAAAAGGGCGTCTTTTAAGGTAATGAAAAAATCCACATAGTTTGATTGCGAATAATCGGAGCCAAATTTTCTTTCGTTTGCTTTTATTGTATCTTCCATTGAATTACAAACATTTGAGCAGGTTTTAATGGCTGCTTGTAATTCGGGTTCTTCAATTTGTTCAACGTTTTTGTTTATATATTCTTGGCTTTTTTTGCTGTAGCCAAAACTAACCGGTGAGATGTTGTTAATTTTCAATAATTTATCCTTCGTGTAGTATGTGTTGTTTTTTTTTAAATGCCCGTAAAAAAAATTTTTTGCTTATTTTTCATAGTAGCCAACGTATGGAATATTTCTTAAATATTCATTGTAATCAAGCCCAAAGCCCACAATAAATTTGTCATCAACATCAAATGCGTAAAAATCCGGTTCAATATCAAATTTTCTTGCACATTTTTTATCAAACATAACGGCCAATTTAACATCATCAACTTTGCATTTTGTTTTAAGGTAATCAAGCAAGAATTTTAAGGTTAGGCCTGTATCCATAATATCTTCAACAACCAAAACTTTTTGGTTTTCTAATGGCGGCAGGGAAACATTTAGGGCGGAAACTCTTCCTGAAGAACATTCTGAGCACCCATAACTTGATAAACTGACAAATTCCATTCGAACGGGCATTTTTAAATATTTAACAAGTTCGCAAAAAAACATTACAGCCCCTTTTAAAACGCAAATTGCAACAATGGGCTCATCTTCTTTGTAGTTTTTATTAATTTCTTCCGCTAATTCTTTTATTCTTTCTTTTAATCTATTTTCATCAATTAAAGTTTTAAGTTCTTTTTCCATATTAAATTTCCTTTATCGTTATTTTATAACATTTTTTTTCGTTTTTATCTACCCTTAATTTTTCACTCATAGAAACCCCTGCTATATAAAGAATTTCATTATTAAGTGCAATCAATGGAATTTTATCTCTTAATTCGGATGGAATTTTTTTCTTTATAAAATATGTTTTTAATTTTTGAGGTGTTTTTGACCCGAAGGGTGTAAAAATATCCCCTTCTTTTCTTGTTCTTATTTTGTAATTTTTAGTTATATCAAGCTTTATAAATTGGTTTTCTTTGAAATTATCAGGAATTTTAACTTCTTTTAAAAGAATTTCATAATTTAAAAATTTATTTTTTTCTTTTAATTCAATTTCATCTTCAAAAATTTCTTCTTTTAA
>ULUL01024253.1_pt1 | contig 47339 bp, 38 predicted proteins | sample 1958481 | NCBI WGS metagenome assembly ULUL01 (sample SAMEA4835759, study PRJEB28245) | human gut metagenome | biome: gut microbiome; material: fecal sample | place: Denmark | collected 2008 | reverse complement strand
GGTTCCGTAGCCATTGCAGCCCACAGCGTGGAAGAGGCCCTTCGCTATCTGGAAGAGATTGAAGGACAGAAGGTTGATCTTATTAAGCTGATGATCACAGGCGGTGTGCTGGACGCCAAGGAAAAGGGCGTGCCAGGAGAGCTGAAGATGTCCCCGGAAATGGTAAAGGCTGTCTGTGATAAGGCCCATGAGGCAGGATACCTGGTGGCAGCTCATGTGGAATCTCCAGAGGGCGTAAGGGTAGCCCTGGAAAATGGAGTGGATTCCATCGAGCATGGTGCGAAAATGGATGAGACTATGGTAAAGCTGTTCAAGGACAAGGGCGCTTTCCTTTGCACCACGATCTCTCCGGCTCTTCCCTATGCGCTGTTTGACCGCTCCTTAACCAATGCCACAGAGGTGGAGCAGTACAACGGCAATGTGGTATTCGAGGGCATCATCGCCTGCTCCAAGGAAGCATTAAAGAATGATATTCCGGTGGTGCTTGGCAACGACGTGGGATGTCCCTGGATCACCCAGTATGATTTCTGGAGAGAATTATTCTATTTCCACAAATATGTAGGTGTGTCCAATACCTTTGCACTTTACACAGCTACTCTTCGAAGTGCGCAGCTTGCAGGTATCGGAGACAAGACAGGTTCCCTGGAAAAGGGAAAATGTGCGGACTTAATTGTAACTAAGGAAAATCCGCTGAAGGATCTAAGAGTCTTAAGAAGGCTGGAGCTGGTGATGGCAAGCGGTAAGCTGACCAGGAATCCTAAGGTAAAGATCAGAAAACAGGTGGAGGCAGAGCTTGATAAGTTCCTGACAGAATAAAAACGGATCATTGGTAAATGAGAGAAAATGGAAACATAAGGGGTTCTGTGGAGAAATGAATGCTCTGACTACGGCTGTGATTGGCAGCTCTTTGTGCAATATTGTCAGATTACCGGAGAAAGAAAAGAGGAAGATGAAAATAAAATGGAAAATGCAGTAAATGAGGTCTGCACAAAAGAAGCCATGGAAGAGGCAAAGAAGCTGATTAAGGAAGAGGCAGCCTCCTTCGTGGTGATCAAGGAAGGGAAAATACAATATCGGGATAAGGGTATTGGTGTGAGGCCGATCATGCAGGTACTGTCTAAGGATAAGGAGCTTTTAAAAGGTGCTGTGATCGTGGATAAGATGATCGGAAAAGCGGCGGCAATGCTCCTTTCCATGGGAGGTGCAGTGTGGGTCCATGGTGTTTTGATGAGCGAAGCGGCAGAAAACTATCTTACCGCAAGGAAAATCGGCTTTAGCTTTGATGAGAGCATCCCATTTGTAAGCAACCGCACCAATGACGGTCTGTGTCCTTTAGAGGATGCAGTGGCAGGCGTGGAGGACGAGAGAGAAGCCTACGAGAAGCTGAAGGATAGGATTGCTTTTTTGATGAGAAGGAAATAGCGGCAGATGGATAGAAGAGGAGGGACCTTATGAAATTCTTTCATATATCAGATTTACATATCGGCTTAAAATTGCTCAACAGGGATCTTAGGGAGGATCAGGAGTATATTTTGGAGCAGATTGTAAAGCTGGCAGAGAAAGAAAAGCCGGACGCTGTGGTGATCGCGGGAGATATTTATGATAAAGCAGTTCCGGCAGCAGAATCGGTGGAGGTGTTTGATCATTTTCTGGAGGCACTGACAGCGGCTATACCGGAGGGAACCATTATGATGATCAGCGGAAATCATGACAGCGCTCCCAGAGTAAACTGCTTTCGGGGCCTCCTTTCCAGACAAAAGGTCTATATGATCGGAATGCCCCCTGTAAGACAGGAGGAAAAAATCGAGAAAGTAACCCTGACAGATGCCGAAGGAGCGGTAAATTTCTATCTGCTTCCTTTCGTAAAGCCCTCTATGGTAAAGCAGATCGTAGGGGTGGACGAAAACGGGAACAATCTTTCCTATGAAGAGGCGATAAAAAGATTGCTGGAACGGGAAAGTATTGACCAGGCGGAAAGGAATGTACTGGTAAGCCATCAGTTTTACCTGCCGGTAGGGCAGAACGCAGAGTCGGTGGAGCGGATGGACTCGGAGCTTCGCACAGTGGGGAATATCGACCAGGTCAGTGCTGCTGTTTTGACGCCCTTTGATTATGCAGCCTTGGGGCATATCCACAAGCCTATGAAGGTGGGGAGCGAGGTGTATCGGTACTGTGGTACTCCTTTAGCCTGTTCTGTAAGTGAAGCCGGACAGCAAAAGGGCGTTATTATGGTAGAGCTAGGGAGAAAGCACCAGAACCCCGGGGTGGAAGAGGACAAAGAGCTGCCTGGGAGCAGTTTGCAAGAAGGTACCTGGGCAGACAGAGAGCAGGCCAAAGCAGATACAAAAAAGAATATCCAAACAGAAAAAGAGAAAGAAGGAAACAGCCGGGAAGAGAAGCTGGGAGAGTATGTTTCTGAAAAAGCTCCATGGATAAGAACTACAGTGCTTCCCTTAGAGCCGCTTCGCAGAGTGCAGATCATCAAGGGAACCTTGGAAGAAGTACTTGCGAAGGGCTGTCAGGATTATGTGACAGTAGTGCTTACGGATAAGGCAGACCGGGATGTATTTGATATGAAAGAAAGACTGCATCTGGCCTTTCCGTATCTTTTGGAGATACGCAGGGAGAATGTGAGGAAGGCGGACTATAGCCGGAAAGCAGGAGATCATAGGAAGCAGGCTCCTTTTTCCTTGTGCTGTAGTTTCTTAAAAGATTTGAGCGAGGAAGAGAAGGCACTATTGCAGGATGTGATCAACACAGTGCAGTAGAAGGTATTCAGTTACTGTTCATGCGCAATGTTCTGCGAAGTTTGACTTGCAGGCGTTTGCATCACAAAGCGTGTTGCTGTGAACGGAGTAAACAGTAACGTTATTCATATAGCGTAACGGTGGAGTGAAAGGTTTCTGATCTTAACTACTGCCCGTAAATTGCGCCAGAGCAAGTGTACAAAAAAGAATGGAGGGAAGAGAAAATGAGACCGCTGAGATTGATAATGCAGGCTTTTGGTTCTTATGGAAAGAAAACAGAAATTGATTTTACACGGACTACGCAAAATCTGTTTCTGGTGACAGGCAATACGGGAGCAGGAAAGACAACGATCTTTGATGCTATTGTGTTTGCACTATATGGGGAAGCCAGCTCCACAGCTAATAAAAAGGACGGAACTATCCTGCAGAGCCAGTACAGCGAGATCAATTTAGAGCCTTATGTGGAGCTTTGCTTTGAGGAAGAAGAGGGCGGAGAGCGTAAAGAGTACACGGTAAGGCGTGTTCCCAGACACCTTAGGACGGTTACAAGAGGAGCAGCCAAGGGTGTAGGCATCAGGGAGATCAACGGCAGCATCAGCCTTATGATGCCAGATGGGACAGAGTATCCTTCCAAGGAGGCAGACAGAAAAATTGAAGAGCTGGTAGGGCTGACCAAGCAGCAGTTCATGCAGGTGGCCATGATCGCCCAGGGAGAATTTATGGAGCTTCTTAGAGCGAAGTCAGATGACAAAAAGGTGATCTTCAGAAAGCTTTTTAATACCCAGCTGTATCAGAGAATTGCTGAAGAGTTGGGAGAACGGAGGAAAACAGCAGAAAAAGAGCTGGAACAGGTCCGGACGGAGTGCAGGACGCTGGTATCTAACCTGGAGCTTCCAAGCGAAAAGGAAGCAAGAGAGAATGGTCTTTTTGTGGAGAAGAACTCTTTGTCAGAGGAAGAAAAAGAAGCGGACCTTTTGCTTTTACAGAAGCTAAAGAGCCAGATCAAGGATGGGAAAACTTTGCCCATAGAGGAATTTTATGAAGGTCTTACTGTATTGAAAGACAGTCTCCAAAAACGCTGTGAGCAAGGGGAAGAGGATCTGAAAGAGGCAGAAAGGAAGCGGGATCAGGCAATGGCTGCTCTGGCGAAGGGAGACAGCCTGAAAAAAGCTTACGAGCAGCTAAAGGAAGCAGAAGCACTCTTGGAAGAATGCAGGAAGGAAGAGCCTGGGATACAGGAAATGGAAGCACTTAGCGGGAAGTTGAAGCAGGCATATGAGCTGGAGAATAGCTTCCTACTGGTGACAGCGGCCAGGAAAGCAAGGCAGGAGCTTTTTGAGGGTCTGAAAAAAGAGGAAGATAAGCTGCCGGAGCTGACCGAGGAAGAAAAGGAAGCAGGCATCAGAGAGCAGTCGGCAAAGAAGGAAGCGGATGAAAAGCTTGCACTCTTTAGTCAGATGAAAGAGAGAGCCACAAATGCGGAGAAGCTTTTCGATAAGCAGAAGGAGCTGATAAGTAAGGAACGCAAGGGCACCAAGGCTCTGGCAGAAGCAAAGGATCTGGAGGAGGAAAAGCGGCAGACATTAGAGCATCTGGAGGCGCAGGCTAAAAAAGATCAGGAGCGGCTTTTGGCTCTGGAGGGTGTAACAGAAAAGCTTGTGAAAAAGCAGGAGGAAAGGAAAAGATTCCTTGCTCTGCAGGATACCCAAGAGGAGCTTTGCAAAAAAAGGAAAAAAGCAGAAGCCCAGGAGAAGAAAGCAGGAAAGGCACAGGAAGCCTATTGCAAGGGAAAGGAAGAATATGCAGCTTTCCTGAACGCCTATGAGGAAGCAAGACAACACTTTCTGGATGCGCAGGCAGGTTTCCTGGCAGCAGGACTAAAAGCAGGAAAGCCCTGTCCTGTGTGTGGTTCCTTAGAGCATCCCCTACCCTGTAAGAGCCCCTGGCAGACAGAAAGCCTGACTAGGGAAGGCTTAGAAACCATGTCCGATACGCTGGAGCAGTTAAGGAAAGCCCAGGAGATGCAGGCAGCAGTTGCAGGAGAAGAAAAAGCACGTTTCGAGCAGGAAGTACAGAAGCTGGCAGAAGAAACCGGGAAGCTCTGGAAAGCCCTGGAGGAAGCAGGCTATCCGGATGAAGAAGGGGAAAGTGCCACAGGTAGAGCGGCTTTACAGATCATTGTGCAAAATGTGGACGAAAGAGAAAAAGGATGGCAAGGAGCTGTCAGTCAGGCAATCCTTTTGGTTTTAGAAGTGCTAGGCAGAAAAATTGCCGCTCTGGTAGCGAGAGTAACGGAAGAAGAGCAGGCATTTCAAGTGCTTTCCAAGGAAGAAAAGGAGCTTCGAGAGGCAGGAAAGCTTTTGCAAAAAAAGCAGGAAGACTGCCGTAAGGAAATTGATGCAGCAAGGTTGGCTGTCAGTGGGCAGGAGAGCACACTGGCAGGAGTACGGGAACAGCGGAAGCTGACAGAAAAGCAGATCGAAGAGACAAAGTTTTCCTCCTGTGAGGAAGCAAAGGAAAAGCTTTGCAGGGCAGAGGAAGAAAGGGATGTGTCCAAAGCGCTTTATGAAAGGGAAAGCAAGGTATCCAAGACCTTAGGAGAGCGTCAGAAGCAGTGCCAGGCGCTGATCGAAAGGTATCGAAGGGAGCTTCCGGAAAAGGAAGAAGAGTTGGAATCCAAATTGCAGGCTTATGGACAACAGCTTAAAGAAAAGGAAATTTCTGAGGAGGAATGGATGCTTCTTACAAGAAACTATGACAGAGAAGCATCGGAACGGATTGCAAAAAAGGTACGGGCTTTCCGTGAGAAAAAGGCAGGAGCTGAGAGCCAGAAGAAAACCAGCCTGACAGGGATCCAGAATGAGAAGGAACCGGATATGGAGAGCCTGAAGGGCAGAGTAAGCGAAACAGAAAATCGGCAAAGAAAAGCCCGGGAGACAGCAGAAAAATATAGAGGCTGGAAGCAGGAAGTAAGTAAGGTACAAAAAGGTCTGGCGGAGCGTATCATACAAAATAAGAAGCACATGGAGGAATATGGCAGACTGGATAACCTGTATCGACTGGTATCCGGCAATGTGACCGGGGCGAGAATGGATCTGGAGACCTATGTGCAGAGATTTTATTTAGAGCAGATCCTGGATGCTGCCAACAGAAGATTTCTGGAGATGTCAGCAGGGCAGTTTGAGCTGCGTATGTATGACCTGGAGAAAGCGGGAGAGGGAAGAAATAAGGGGCTGGATTTGATGGTATATTCCACGGTAACGGGAAAGGTGCGGGAAATCAGAACCCTTTCCGGAGGAGAATCCTTTATGGCGGCCCTTTCTCTGGCCCTTGGTATGGCAGACCAGATTCAGGAAAGCTCCGCCGCCATTCACCTGGAGATCATGTTCATTGACGAGGGCTTTGGCTCTCTGGATGAGCATTCCAGGCAGCAGGCAGTCAGAGTATTACAGGAGATGGCGGCAGGCAACAGACTGACCGGCATTATTTCCCATGTCACAGAGCTGAAACAGGAAATTGATGATCAGCTCATCGTCACGAAAGATGATGAGGGCAGCCATGTAAGATGGCAGCTAAGCTAAAACGGGCAGCGTGGTTTATATGCGTGTATTATCTTTTTTGTAGCCAAAACAGAGGGTGTTACAAAATTTTGCAACGGCCCTCTGTTCCTTTTATGCCTGTATGTATGATACATGAGGTATTGCAACATTGTTGTTCAATGTGCAAATACGGAATGTGAATCGTATTGAGAAGAAAATGGTACATTATCGGTTATCAGAATCGTATCTTGCGGGAATCAAATGTGCTTTCATCAGGGCGAACACGATGCTGGGGATCAGGATCAGGTGAAGCAGAGTTCCGGGCCAGCTGGTTACAACAGAACCGGATACCCATGCAGTCATGCCATAGCTTCCTCTTGCGAAGATCAGCGCCTTCACAATACCGGAAAGTATGCGGCCACTTACCAGAGCTGCAATGAGGCTGATATAAAGGTCAGCATAGGTATTGCGGGTATGCACAAGCTTCATGACAAAACCTGCTACGGCACCATAGATTGCAAGCTCTACCATCATCTGAGGCAGGATAGCAATGGGAGGCATTCCGCTGAGTGCACTGGACAGAAGAGGACCTGCTACGCCGCACAGAAGGCCAAAGGGCCAGCCGCATACCAGACCGCAGATATATACAGGAATATGCATAGGGCAGAAGATCTGTCCGGCATTCTGGATTCCATGGAAAAGCAGGGGAACCAGGTAGCAAAGAGCGATGCATACCGCAGTAATAATGGATTTCTTAACATTTGACATTTGTTTCATAATGAAAACCTCCTGAAAATTTCTTATAAAATGGAATTCATTTTTTGAATCCACGTGATATCTGTTTTTTTCATTCAGACAAAAACAAACTGTATGAAGTCTGAATCTTGCTTATAAAATAACCAGTACCAGGATCAGGACAGATAGAAAAATGCTTCCCATATCCTGCCTGGTCAAGGCCGGAGCAGGGCGCACTGTGCGGTGGGAGGCGCTTCGGTAGCCTCTGGCTTCCATGGCGGTGGCCAGCTCATCCCCACGCTTGAAGGCAGCCAAAAACACAGGAACCACCAGGGGCAGATAGGATCTGGCTCTGTCTGCCAGGTGCTTACTGTCAAACCTGGCCCCTCTGGCAATCTGCGCCTTTTTGATCGTGTCAGCTTCCTTAGAAAGGATAGGAATGAACTGGACTGCCACAGAGAGGATCATGGCAATTTCCTGGGAAGGAAGATGGAAAAGCGCTAAGGGTTTTAACAGCCGGCTGATAGCAGAAGTGATCTCCATGGGTTTGGTGGTCTGTAACAGCAGATTGCTTAAAAGCATCAAAGGACAGATACAGAAAATAACCTGTATCCCATGCCATACCCCCTCTCTGGTCAGGTGAAAGATCCACCATTGCCACAGGGCGTCCTGAGTGGAGAAGAAAAAGGCATTCATAAAAAGGATCAGCAGGAAAAATCCGGAAAGCTTTTTCATAGATGAAAGCGCTGGTCGTACTGAGATACCGCTGTAATGATACAGCAGTACAAGCAGCCCACAGATCCAGAAGTACCCTATTACATTTTTTACCAAAACCAGAGAAATAGCTAAAAGTAACAGATTGATCAGCTTTGCTCTGGCGTCCAGCCTATGAAGCAGAGATGTTCCCGGACTGTATTGTCCGATCAGATCATTTCCCATAGACTTTGCGCCTCCTTTGTCTCATGACTGCTTCCACAAATTCTTCCGCTGTGAGAGGAATCTCTTCTTCACAGCTTTCAGACAAAGCAGGAAGCAGCTTCTTCCAGAGCCTGACAGTAAGGGGTGGGAGAAGTCCGGCATCACAAAGCGTCTGCCCGGCAAGAATCTTACTGGGTGTCCCCACAGCCAGTATCCTTCCCTTTTCCATAAGACAGACCCGGTCTGCCTCTATGGCTTCCTCCACAAAATGGGTGATCAGGATCACAGTTTTCCCCAGACTTTGATGAAGCCTGTGGATAATGGAAAGGACTTCCTTGCGTCCCTGTGGATCCAGCATGGAAGTCACCTCATCAAAGACCAGGATATCCGGATTTAAAGCAAGGACGCCAGCCAGGGCAATCCGCTGCTTCTGCCCGCCGGAGAGACTGTCTGTGGAACGCTCTTCAAAGCCTTCCATATCCACAACCTTAAGAGCGTCCGCAACCAGCTTAGGGATGTCCGCTGCATCCACCTCATAATTTTCCAGACCAAAGGCAACGTCCTCAGAAATATTGACGGACACGAACTGGTTATCAGGGTTTTGAAAGACCATTCCCACCTTTCGCCGAAGCTCCCAGACCCTTGCCTGACAGGCTGCATCAATCCCGGCAACCACAAGCTTGCCGCCTTCTATGGGGATAAGTCCGTTTAAATGCCTGGCCAATGTGGATTTTCCACTTCCATTCCTGCCAAGAAGCACCAGAAATTCTCCAGCCTGCACAGAAAGGGAAACCTGCTCCAGCGCATTTTGCCTTCGCCCCTCATAACGAAAAGAAAGCTCCTGGGCCCAGACCGCCTTCCTTTCCTCCTCTTTACCTACAACCTGTTCCATTTCCGTCACCTCCTGCCACTCCATTGCAAGCAATCGCTTTTTTTCTGCTGTTTTTAAAAATCCTAACTTTTATAGCTACAGAAACTTTGCAAAAAAATAGGTCATTTACTGCCTTACGGCAAGTAAATGACCTTCCTGATCAAATTAACAAAACAACATAAAATAAACTACAAAATTAAAAAACACTATCTAATACTACGATAACTTCTGTCATCTTTGCAACTTCCTGTTGCAAAAATTACTATATCAAATACACTGTTACATTGCAAGTATAAATTATTGCTATACCCTAAAGGATTACAGATGCAACACTCTGTCGCGGATCTCCTGGGTACGTCCCTGGTTCCAGAACTGTGTCCCGATATAACCGCAGGTTCTTCTTGCCACGAAGAGGGTATTCTGGTCTCTGTTACCACAGTTAGGGCATTCCCATACCAGCTTTCCTGCCTTATCTGTCACGATCTTGATCTCCCCGTCATAGCCGCAGGCCTCGCAGTAATCGCTCTTGGTATTGAGCTCTGCATAGGTGATATTGTCATAGATAAAGCGCATGACAGAAAGCACAGCCTCAATATTATTCTGCAGATTGGGAACCTCCACATAGCTGATAGCTCCGCCGGGAGAAAGCTTCTGGAATTCTGACTCGAACTTCAGCTTGCTGAAAGCGTCAATAGGCTCGCTTACATGCACATGGTAGCTGTTGGTAATATAATTTTTGTCTGTAACGCCGGGGATGATACCGAAGCGCTTCTGCAGGCATTTGGCAAATTTATAGGTGGTAGACTCCATGGGAGTACCATATACGGAGTAGCTGATATGTTCCGCAGCTTTCCACTCAGCGCATTTGTCATTTAGCTTTTGCATGACAGCCAGGGCAAACTTCTTGCCTTCCTCAGAAGTATGGGTGGAGCCTGTCATGCGCACACACATTTCACACAGCCCGGCATAGCCAAGGGAAATAGTGGAATAGCCGTTAAATAAGAGCTTATCGATGGTTTCTCCTTTTTTCAGGCGTGCCAAAGCACCATGCTGCCACAAAATAGGCGCCACATCAGAGATGGTGCCAAGGAGACGCTCATGTCTGCAGCGAAGGGCTCTGTGGCAAAGCTCCAGTCTCTCCTCCAAAATCTCCCAGAAGCGATCCATATTGCCGTCGGAAGAGCAGGCCACATCTACCAGGTTAATAGTGACAACACCCTGATTGAAACGGCCATAATACTTATGGCTGCCGTCTGCATTGCGCTGGCTGTCCTCCACGGTCAGGAAGGAGCGGCATCCCATGCAGGGATATACATCGCCCTGCTTTAACTGACGCATTACTTTGGCAGAAATATAATCAGGAACCATACGCTTTGCAGTACATCTGGCTGCAAGCTCAGTCAGATGCCAGTAGGGCGCATCCTCAGTGATATTGTCCTCATCAAGAACATAGATCAGCTTGGGGAATGCAGGGGTGATCCAGATTCCCTTTTCATTCTTAACGCCCTGCATACGCTGGAGCAGAACCTCCTCAATGATCATGGCAAGGTCATCACGGGTCTGTCCCTCAGGAACCTCGTCCAAGTACATAAACATAGTCACAAAGGGAGCCTGGCCGTTACAGGTCATGAGAGTGATGAGCTGATACTGGATAGTCTGGATACCGTTTTTGATCTCGGTCTTTAAGCGTTTTTCCGTAAGCTTTCTGATGATGTCCTCATCCAGAGCTTCGCCGCACTCCTGGCGCTCCTCAATGATGGCCTTACGGATCTTCTGACGGCTGACGTCCACAAAGGGAGCCAGATGAGAAAGGGTGAAGGTCTGACCGCCATACTGGTTGCTGGCCACCTGTGCTACAATCTGAGTGGTGACGTTGCAGGCGGTAAAGAAGCTGTGGGGGCGTTCGATCATGGTTTCGCTGATGACAGTACCGTTCTGGAGCATGTCCTCTAAGTTGATCAGGTCGCAGTTATGCTCTTTTTGGGCAAAATAATCAGAGTCATGGAAATGGATGATGCCTTCCTCGTGGGCGCGGACGATTTCTTCGGGAAGCAAAAGACGTTTGGTTAAGTCCTTGCTTACTTCGCCTGCCATATAATCACGCTGGGTAGAGTTGATTACAGGGTTTTTGTTGGAATTTTCCTGCTTTACCTCCTCGTTCATCTGGTCGATGAGCGCAAGAATACCGTTATCAGTGGTGTTGGATTTGCGGGTGAGCTCTCTCTTATAGCGATAGCGCACATATTTCTGAGCCACCTCATAGCCACGCATCTCCATAATTCCCTTTTCCACCATATCCTGGATGTCCTCCACATTGACAGCATGGGTCATAATGCTGATCTGTGCAGCAATCTTGTCTGCAACAGCCTGGATCTGATATTGGTTCATCTGGTGAAGGCGGTCTACCTCTTCGTTGGCCGCAGTAATGGCATTGACAATCTTGGACAGGTTAAAGTCCACTTCCTCGCCATTTCTTTTGATTACGTTTACATTTACGCTCATTCCAAATCCTTCTCTCACTTTTATTCTTTATTATGGTTCCCCCTTATGGCTGATTTCATCCTTATAAGACAGGTTGGTAAGCCATTTTCCCATTTCCATCTATTGATGTCTTTGCGCACAATGATCCCAGAAGAAATTGCCAATCGTCCGAAAAGGGGCGACTCTCAAAGTAATAAGCATGCTGCTGTATACAGTGACCTTTGAGAATAATCTGCGGTCTGCAGAGAACAATAACAATTCTGGGATCAGAAACGTAAAGTAATATTTGGGTGAATTGAAACCTTTTATATACTATATCTTGTGTCCAGAATTATAATAACGCAAAATAAGCGAAATGAAAAGAGGGAATTATTACTAGATTCTGCCTTCTATTTTCAGTAGTTTTCTCTAGGCCCTTTTTCTCATTTCAGCATATTTTACACTTGACACTTCATTTGCGCATTAAGAAAATGTGAAAGCAGTTACTTGACAGCATTTCCTGCATCGTTTGTATTTTGAAAGTTGAAATACATTGTCATAATATATGACACAGAATAATAAGATGTGTGAATATTTGCGCAATTTTGCATACACAGAATGCAATATGCGATAAATAACGGTAAGCTATTCAGGAGAAGAAAAAAGATGCTCTCCAGCCCAGGTCATAAGGACACCGAGCCCAAGGAAAAGAAGGTTTGCAAGAAAGTTTCTTAAGCTTGTAAAGGTATCAGCGGGGATGGTCCGGATAGTTGAGGCAAGAATAATCCCCAGGATGGCGTGAAGGAGAAGGCTGTGATGGGTATTTAACAATGCAGTTATGTATTTTGGAAAAAGAAGCAGTGTGGCTAGGGCTCCAAGCATGGCAGGAAAGAGGACAGAAGGACTTAAAGAGCTGATGCCGTCGATAAAAGGCGTATAAAGGGACAGAGGCATCAAAAGGGTGGAAAAGCTCATACCCGGCAGGATCAGACTTAAGGCCAGAGTAAAGCCGCAGAACAGATAGCTGCAGAATCCAGGGCGGAGGCTGAATGTGCAGTGCCCAAGAAAGATAAGAAGAAGGAAGAAGCCTGCCATGGAAAGAAAGAAGGCAGGCAGTGCACCTTTTTCCTTTTCCCCGGCGGAGGCTTCCTTCAAAAGAGAGGGGAGCATCCCCACAACTGTGCCTACAAAAATGCAGATGCAGGGGCTAGGAAAGCGTACCAGAAGGATAGCTAAAAGCCTTGCAAAGACCAAAAAGCCAAGGACAGCGCCCATAAAGGCGGGAAGGAGTCTTGGCAGATATTTTTTATAACACCCCTTTGGGTCTGCCAAAAGTGCCATCACTGGTTCATAAAAACCGAAAAGGACGCTGAGCACACCACCGGAAATTCCCGGAAGTACACAGGCCGCCCCCAACAAAATTCCCTGTAGCAGAAAAAGTAACATAAAAACCTCGCATATCTTTGCTCCCTAAAGAATATGCAGCAGTACACCTGCGCCATTCACAAAATCTGCCCACAGGAATGTACGAGGGAACTGTGGGCAGTTACTGTTCACTCCGCGCCATTCGCAAAACCGCCACTTCGTGGCTCTCCGCTGCTTCAAATGCGTCTGTAAGACGCATTGCTCATTGGTTGCGTCAGCAAGACGCAATGCTCAGATTCTTGGCGCTCTCTTCGTACATTCATGCAGGCAGATTTTCATGCGAGCATGAAATCTACCCACAGGAATGTACGAGTGAACTGTAACGAGGGTCAAAATATTATAAAAAACAGCTTGGTTTTTTACTTGTTTTTGGGATGGGCGGAAGGTACAATGGGAATGTCTTAATCATATGATGCCAGGGTCAAAAGGTCAAAAAGCCGTTCATGCTTGCATGATAAGGCTTTTGAACTTGGGACCCGCCAAACATGAGGAAGGAGTGATTTGTGTAGCAAATCAGCGGATTCCGAATGTTTGCAGAATTGCGGGAGCAGCTTGCTGCGGAGCAATTCGAAACGAAATTTTTCGTTGGCATCAGTTGGGGGCAAAAGACCTTTTGACCCCAACATCATCATATTTAATTATGTTCAGGAGGAGAGAAAAATGGCGCAGGAACGAAAAGGGGAAGGCTGTAAGGAATTGATTTTTATAAATCCGGTTTTTAAGGAAATGATCTGGGGAGGAAACCGTTTGAGGACGGACTGGGGCTATGAGATACCCGGGGACGATACCGGGGAATGCTGGGCGGTGAGTGCGCATCCCAACGGAGACTGCACGGTAAAGGGGGGAAGCTTTGACGGAAAGAAGCTTTCTAAGCTCTGGGAGGAGGAACCGGAGATTTTCGGAGGAAATACGGCGGGCAAGTTCCCATTGCTAATTAAGATCATTGACGCCAAAGCAGATTTGAGCATTCAGGTGCATCCTGATGACGTCTATGCGGCAGTCCATGAAAATGGTTCCCTGGGAAAAACAGAGTGCTGGTATATTTTAGACTGTGGGGAGAATGCTCATCTGGTGGTGGGACACAATGCCCGTACCAGGGAAGAGCTGAAGGAAATGATCGGGCAGAAAAGGTGGAAGGAGCTGATCAGGGAGGTGCCCGTCCATAAAGGAGACTTCATCCAGATCGATCCAGGCACAGTCCATGCCATTAAAGGAGGCATCCAGCTTCTGGAGACACAGCAGAACAGTGATATTACCTACCGGGTATACGATTATGACCGCCTGCAGAATGGAAAGCCCAGGCAGCTTCATGTGGAAAAGAGCATTGATGTGATCAAGGTGCCTGCAGCCTCTGTGGAGGACAGCATTCATTCTATGGACAAGCTTCCGGTCAATGCGTTAAATGAGATGATCAGCTGTGATTACTATAAGGTGTTTAAGCTGACTGTGGAGCAGGAGTATACTTTGCAGCAAAGCTTTAATTTCCTGATCGTCAGCGTGATCGATGGAAGTGCAAAGCTTACAGGAAAGGAAAACGGTTATGAGGCACAGATCAAAAAAGGAGACCATTTCCTGATCCCCAGCGGTTTCGGTGAAATCGAGCTTTGCGGAAATGCTACATTGATTGCTTCCACACCGGTACAAAAGGGCTGAGCCTCAAAAGCATTAAGTCCCAAAAGCATTAAGTCCCAAAAGCATCAGGCCCCGAAAGCGTTAAGTCTCAAAAGTATCAGGCCTTAAAAGCATTAAGTCCCAAAAGCATTAGGTCTTAAAGCGCTAAGCCCGTAGGCTCTGGCATTTTAAAATTTTCGGTAGCATGATCAGATAAGTAACCGTAGAAACAATAGGAGCGATAACGTCTGAGATGGGTTCTGCCCAGAACATGGCGTCCGCTCCTATAAAAATGCAGAAAATCACCACCAACGCAATATAAAGTGCCTTCCGGAAAAAGGAAAGAGGAAGGGAAACCTGGGAAATGCTCATGCCGGTAAAGCCGTCCACAATGGCATATTGTACCGCCAGAGGGATCACACCCAGGGTGTAAATACGGATAAAGCCAGCCGTTCTTTCTATATAAAGGGAATCCTGGGTAAAGAGCCTGATAAAGACCGGGGAGGCAAACTGTGCCAACAGAAACATAATGGTGCAGAAGATCACGCCGGTTTTGATGATGTGACGTTCTGCCAAGTGGATCCTGTCATGCTTTCCGGCTCCGTAATTAAAGCCGAGAATGGATTGTGTGCCGCCACTGATGCCGGACAGTGGCATGGTTATCATCAGCATAAAGCTCTGGACGATCGTATTACAAGTTAAAAGCAGGTCGCTTTCAGCGCCGCCATAAAGCTTTAACATGATATTCTGTATAATGATCAGTACGTTATCAAAAAGAATGATGAGAAAGGGTGTAAGCCCAACAGTAAGAACTCTGATACACAGCCTGGATTCATATCCTTTAAAGGTGATGGTGATGGGCGTCTTTTTGCCGAAAAGAAGGATCCAGAGCGTAAACAGGCAGGAGGCCAGCTGGGAAAGCACTGTAGCGCAGGCGGCACCGGACACACCCATATTGAAAACAAAGATAAACACAGGATCCAACACGATATTGACCAAAGCGCCGATGACAACAGAGAGCATCCCAAGCCCGGAATAACCCTGACAGATGATAAACTGATTCAAGCCCAGGGAAAGAATGGCAAAGAGGGTGCCACACAGATAGGTGCTCATGTAGCTGTCGGCATAGGGAAAAATCGTTTCCGTTGCGCCAAAGGCTCTTAAGATAGGCGCTTTGACAGTATAGGCAAAGACTATCAGAAGACCGGACATCAAAAACATCAGTAGGAAGCAGTTGGCAAGGATCTTCCTTGCACCGTCCATATCCTTTTGTCCCATGCGGATGCTCATAAGAGGAGCACCGCCCACACCGACCCAGGAAGCAAAGGCGGAGATCATGGTCACAATAGGACCGCAAATGCCAACGCCTGCCAGAGCAGTCTCTCCGATCTGTGGAATATTTCCGATATACATTCTGTCTACAATACTATATAGTACGTTTACAAACTGAGCCAGCATGGCGGGCAGTGCCAGTCGAAGAACCAGCTGCTTAACAGGGTCTGTGCCAAGGTTCGCAGATTTCATGGGGGAATCCTTTCTTTGACGTTGCAATTTGTTCCTATATTTTTGCGGGAATCAATCTTTAGAAATTCAGACTGTAACCCCCATTATACTTCTGAAAAGAGAAAGTGGTCAAGAAGATAAGATTGTGGGAGAAAAAAAGCGTGTCTGCAGAGAAAAATATAATGAACATAATCAGGAATAGTTTGGAATAGACATAAAGCAAGAGAGCAAAACGGGGGATGCTTGCTTTGCCCAAAAAGTGGATACTGGAAAAGTTAAATCGTAAAGGCTGGTGGAAACGGCTTGATCAGGAGAGGCAGACAGCTGTTTGGGAGGGCATCAAATTAGGAGGCCTGATGCTCTTCTTGACAGGCGCGTTTTTCCTGGGAAAGGCAGCAGGATATCTGACTGGAGGAACACAGGCAGTTTCTTCTGAAAGCCTTTTAAATGGGGAAAACTGGGGACTTGGTTTTGGCGCAGAGGGAACCCAGCCCACAGGTAATCTTTCCAAAGAAGAGCTGGGGAGTTTCGATGCCTGGTATGTGGGGGATGATAAAGAAAAGGTCATCTATCTGACCTTTGACTGCGGCTATGAGGCCGGGTATACAGAGGCAATCCTGGATGCTTTGCAAAAGCACAATGCGAAAGCAGCCTTTTTTGTAGTGGGCCATTACCTGGAATCAGCGCCAGAGCTGGTGAAGCGCATGGTACAGGAGGGACATACGGTAGGCAACCATTCCTATCATCATCCGGATATGTCAGCCATCACGGACAAGGAGAAATTTAAAACAGAACTTACAGCAGTTGAACAGAAATTTACGGAAGTCACAGGAGAAAAGATGGTTTCCTTTTTTCGTCCGCCCCAGGGAAAGTACAGCGCGCAAAGCCTTCAGATGTCAAAGGAGCTTGGATACCATACCTTTTTCTGGAGCCTTGCCTATGTAGACTGGAACAAGGATGCCCAACCAGATCCCGCAGAGTCCATACAAAAACTGTGCAAAAGAATCCATCCTGGCGCCATCGTCCTACTCCATAACACCTCTAAAACCAACGCAGAAATCCTGGATGAGCTGCTCACCAGATGGGAGGAGATGGGCTATCGCTTCGGCACCCTGGAGGAATTAACAGTAAACTCTTCATCGACAAAAGGCGATAATCAGTGAACTCTTCGTCGAGAAAAGGCGATAGTCAGTGAACTCTGCCCGTGTTATAAGGTCAGCTGTAAATAGACAATTATTAGATGAACTAATACAGAAACGGGATAAATAGTAAATGTTTAAATGGAGTATTTTTGCTATTTATTATAAATTAATGATTAATTCCTAAAATACTGTTGTAAATTGCTAAAATAAATATATAATATCGTCTTATCTTGATTCCATAAAAATTGAGAGGAAACAGACAGTCAGAGAACTGGGCTGGTCATTTGAGGGGGAGAAGAAAGATGGAGAATAACGTAGGTGAGATTCTGTATTCGTTGAGGGAAGAAAAGAAGATCAGACAGGAAAAGCTTTGCCGCGGCATTTGTATGGGATCTACCTTATGCAAATATGAAAGAGGAGAAAGCATACCGGATCGCCTGGTTTTGAACATCCTCCTGCAGAGAATGGGACAAAGCCCGGATAAGCTGATCACAGCATTATCCTCCACAGAATATGAATATTTGCAATGGAGAAAGGAAGTGCTCACAGCAGTATCCGGAAGAGACATGAATCTGCTGGAGCTTAAGCTAAAGGAAGAAGAAAAGCTCTTTGACAAAAGCAGGAACAGAGGAAGAGGTTCAGGGAAGAAAACAGGACAGGCTGTAGAAACCAAAGAAACCAACGGGACTTCTCAGAACAAGGAATTCCAAATGACTCTGCAGAATAAAGAAACTCTTCCGGACAAGCCGTCAAAGTATAAGGTGGTTGCCGCCGGTAAGGCCAGTGGACAAGCTAAGGTAAGTGAGGATAGCAGGGAGCAGAATGAGAATTTAAGAAAGCAGTTTCGCTACTGGATGGAAGCAATCTTGATAGAAAAGAAGACCGGAGACCTTGAGAAATGCATCGGTCTTTTACGTGATGCCATCAATATCACAATGCCGGGATTGACTTCCTCCAGGAAAATAGAAGATTATCTGATCAGCATAGAGGAGATACAGCTGATCCTGTATCTGGCAGAGAAGCTTTTAGAGGACAGGCAGTCAGAGGGAGCCTTACATATCCTAAAGAAGGTACTTCGCTATATTGAACAAAATTATGAGGACATTGGTATCAAGGTAAAAATATATCCCCGTGCAGTTAAGCTGCTTGCACCGATTTTGATAGAAGAGGAACAATATCTGGAGTGCATGGTCTATTGCAAGAATGCAATCGAGCTTCTTGGACGGGCAGGGATTTTGTATGACCTGGCAGAGCTGATGGAGGATTATCTGCTTTGTAGTGAGCATGGTCTGACAACGCCGGATGCGGAGAAGTATCGCAGACAGCTGAAGGCATTAAAGGATTTATATGCAGAATATGAAAATCCGGATTGCAAGGCGGGAGATCTTATGCTTTATTACAGCAATCAGGAAATCTATCTGATCAGCGAAGTGATCCAGAGAACCAGAAAAGCTAAAATGCTCTCACAGGAAAAGCTAAGCGAAGGCATATGCACACCGGAAACATTGTCCAGAGCCGAAAACGGCCGCCAGTCCCTAAATCCCAGAAACTTTCATGCCATCATGAAGAAGCTGGAAAGTGAGCAGGATTATTATAATATTGATTTGGATACTACGGACTATTATTTATTGGAGAAGCGAAAAGAGCTTAGCAAAGCTATTTACCACAAAAATTGGGATGAAGCAATGAAAGCTATTGACTACCTAAAAGAGAAGCTGGATATGAAACGTACTTTAAATCAAAGGACAATCAGGATAGAAGAGTGTTGTGTCCTATATAGAACAGGAAAAATGGAAAGGGATGAATATCAAAGATTTTGTGAAAATATATTGGAATGTCAGGAGGAGCAATGGAAAAATAAGATATTTTGGAGTCAATTTTTAACGGAGAGAAAAATTGAACTATTAGTGAGGTTAGCTGCTATTTATGAAGCAAAAGGGAAATTAGAAGATGCAGTTTTTGTCCTTGAACATATTATGAGACAATTAGAGCAAAGCGCTATAAAGCTAGAAGATAGATTTAGATCTAGTATGCTTGTTCTTGGAAATTTGTCTTTTTATTATGGAAAAGCAAAACAATATGAAAAGTGCGCAATGGTGTGTGATAAGGGAATACAAATTTCATTGCAAAGTGGAAGACTTCAGAAGATACCTGCATTTTTAATAAATAAGGCAGAGGCGATGCAAGATATGGAGAAAAAACAGAAATACACCTGCCGGTATTATTTTCGACAGGCGTATTACATAAGTGATGTGATTAAAAGCAAACATATAAAAGAATATATAGATCAATATTTACTGAAGGAAGATGATCAAAGCGTTGTATGGTATTAATCCATCTCAAAAGAGTCATCCCCTTCTATGTAGCACACCTGTATCTGTTCCCCCTCAGCCAGGTGTGCATTTTTGTCTGCAGGTGCCGTGAAGGATAAGCTTGCACAGAAAGCGGCAGCTGCTGCGAATAACATCGTAGAAAGAAAAAGTTTTGATTTCATAATTTTTTATACCTCCATTTAGAAATGCTTTGTTTGCTTGGTGATTGCATGGTACCGTAGCGGGAGGTAAATTCCCATGACGCCAAAAGAAAGAATAATTTTCCCAAAACGTCATGTTCAGAGGGAAAAGAACATGCTATGATAACACCGTAGTTGAGTTGAAAAGTTCAGAACTCAGTACTGTGCCGAAGGTTTGACAGGATAGAGAAAAAGAATTGGGGGATTCTTTGTTGTACGTTTACACGAAAGATAAAAATCATGTCAGGCAGTCGGCACAATAGAAACTGATACGGGGTAAGGGAATAGAGGGGAATGCCAGGTATTCGGTTTAAAAGAACAAAAAACAATCAGGTAAATTCATGAGAATGGGTATACCTGATTGTTTTTTGTTCTATTTCGAGATATATTAAGATTAGCAAGTGCCAACGAAGTATGAGAACGGTATTCATTTAAATAGGGACACGCTCTTGATTTTTTAATGCGGCATTTAACGAATAGCAAAGAGATAATAATCTGTAGAGGAGGAACCTTACATGAAACGCTTACCCAACAGCAAAATAGCAGCCTTCGCCATAGGGCAGCTTGGCTGGTCCATGATGTCCGGACTGATCTCCAACTGGCTGGTCTACTTTTATCAGCCGGATGCAGCTGCCCAGGCTTCAGGCCAGACCCTTTTCGTCCCTCAGGGGCGGGTTATTCTTGGCATTTTCACCATCATCGGAGCCATTACTGCCCTGGGAAGAATCTTTGATGCAGTGACCGATCCCTGGATCGCTTCCCTTTCAGACAGGTGCAAATCGCCAGCAGGACGCCGTATTCCTTTCCTGAAATGGGCGGCCCTTCCACTGGCATTGTGTACGGTCCTGGTATTCTGTGCGCCCATAAACCGGATCAGCGGCTGGAATACGGCATGGCTGTTTGTATTTGTCATGGGCTATTACCTGGCGATCACGGCCTATTGTACGCCCTTTAATGCCCTGATCCCGGAGCTTGGACATGACCAGAAGCAGAGATTGAATATTTCCACCGCAATTTCTCTGACCTTTATCGTAGGTACGGCTTTTGCCTATGTGGCGCCGGTGATCTGGGGCGCATTGGAAGGAACGATGGGAAGGATTACAGCCATGCGCGTGACCTTTGCCGGAATGGCGGTAGTAGCCTTTGTATGTATGTTGGTTCCGGTTTTTTCCATCAAGGAAAAAGAGTATGTACACAGTGTTCCTACAGAAGGCAGCGCCTTTTCTTCCCTGATAAAGACCTTCCGCAACAAGGATTTTAGGATCTTTGTAGGATCTGATATTTTCTACTGGCTGGCGCTTACCATGTTCCAGACAGGCCTGCCCTTCTTTGTAACCTCATTACTTGCATTGGAGGAGAGTATGTCCACAGTTTATTTTGTGGCAATGACTGCTCTGTCTTTGGTATTTTATGTGCCTGTCAATTTCCTGACAGGAAAGCTTGGCAAGAAAAAGCTTGTGCTGACGGCCTTTTTCATTTTCGCAGCAGCTTTTCTTTACACGGCATTCTTAGGAAATCTGTTGGGTATCCCGGCAGTGGTCCAGGGCTTCATCCTGGTTGTGGCGGCTGCTTTTCCTATGGCAGTGTTCGGTATCCTGCCCCAGGCTATGGTGGCAGACGTGGCAGAGTATGACAGCAAGCAAACAGGGGAAAACAGAGAAGGCATGTTCTATGCGGCCAGAACCTTTGCTTTTAAGCTGGGACAGAGCGCAGCCATGCTTTTATTTACCGCATTAGCAACAATTGGAAACGGAAGCGGCTATGGATACAGAGTGGTAGCTGCAGTTTCCGCAGCCCTGGCTTTAGTGGGTGGACTCCTTTTGCTTGGCTTTAATGAGAAGAAAATTGAAGCAGGCTTGTCAGACGAATCCCATATATAAGATAGAGTGAGTTTGCACATGACAGAATATTTCTAAGAATGACAGGAAAAGAAGAAAATAAGAGAAAGCAGAAGGAAGTGAAAATATTTTATGCAGGAGAGGCAACATATCACACCCTTAAGTGAGGAAACACTGGAAGAGCAGTTGGAGAAGAAAGTGGAGCCCTATTTGAAGAATCTGGTGCAGACAGGGAAGCTCCATGACACAAACTATTATGAGCTGTATCCTCTAGAGGAGCCGGTAGGAACAGTGGTGATCAGCTTTGGCTTTACGGAATCCTGCCGCAAATATCATGAATTTATTTACTATCTGTTGGAAGCCGGATATCAGTGCGCCATTTTAGAGCACAGGGGGCATGGCTTTTCCATCAGAGAGGGAAAGGATCCGGACGTGGTGCACATTGGACGCTTCGATCAGTATGTGCAGGATTTCCATGACTTTGTACAGGAGATAGTGCTGCCGCAGATGTGCAGCGGTAAGAAGGACAGGCAGAGAGAAAAGCTGTTTTTGTATGCCCATTCCATGGGAGGCTGCATTGGGGCAAGGTATCTGGAGGAATATCCCAAGGATTTCAAAAAGGCGATTTTGAATGCCCCTATGCTTGGGCTGAAAATGGGAAAATGCCCTGCCTGGGCTGCTGCACTTTTGTGTGATATCAATATAGGTCTTGGACGGGGCAGGGAGCGCATCTTTCTCCATGGAGCTTACGATCCAAATGAGCCCTATGAAGGAGGGGATGCAGGCTCTGAAAGTCGTTTCAACTATTATAAGAAAATAAGAAATGCTACCAAAGAGTATCAGACAAGCTCCGCAAGCTACAGTTGGACCAGGGAAGCAGTACATGCAGGCTGGAAGGCTTGCTCCCAAAAGGAGGCCTCCAAGATCAAAATACCGCTGTTACTGTTCCAGGCAGGACAGGATACCCTGGTAGAGCCAAGGGCCCAGGAAAAATTTATCCAAAGTGTTCTGCAGGGGAGACTTAAAAGGATCCCACAGGCCCGCCATGAAATTTACAGAGCCTGCAACAGGATACTTAAACCTTATCTGGAGGAGGTATTTACCTTCCTGGACGAGTGATTTTTTCGCAGAAAGTCCCCATAAAGAAAATGCAAGAGTGAAAACAAAGAGAAAGTAAAAAAAGCAAAAAGAAAAAGTCAAAGTAAAAAAGAGCAAAAAGAAAAAAGTCAAAGAGAAAAAGAACAGCAACAAACATAGAAGACAGAAGAAAATTTAGAATGTTAGAATGCACAAAGAACACAAAAGGTAACACAAAACAGGGTGGATCAAAAACCGATCCGCCCTTATTTTGAAGACGCATTTACAAAAAAAATTGAAAAAAAGCTTTCCTGTAAGAAAACGTCATTTGGTCATGGGAATATGATGTACTACCTTGCGGTAGAGCTTCCATAGGATAACACCGGGAAAGCTGATCGCAAGATACAGAGTGGAAAGTCCTCCTGCAATACCGCCGATGATCGCAACAACCATAATGCCTGGATTCATAATGTAATGCTCCCTTCTTATATCTATTATCTATGAAATTTTAAGAAAACAATACAAAAGATCTTTTGACGTACCTATCATAAAAGCAATTTTTCCAAAAGAAAAGAGTTATAAAAAGATCTTAACAGGATTTTGACAGTTACAGTTTGCTCTGTTCATAGCAACACGCTTTGCGAATGGCGCGGGTGAACGTTACTTGCGGATACCCTTACTCACCTCATCCCAATAGTGTAAATAACAAGACCAATCAGATAAACGGAATCCTAAGAAACAGGTATACATTTAGATAAAAGAATGGTAGAATTGTTGCATGAGACACGAAGAGGGCAGAATAGCTGCCAAGGTAAAAAGGAGAATATTTATGAGTATGACATTAGAACAGGCAAAGGAAAAGTTGGCAAAGTACGGACAGGAGCATGTGCTGAAATATTATGATGAGTTAAATGAAGCAGAGAAGGAAGCACTGCTTGCCCAGATTGAAAAGACGGATATGTCAATCCTGGATTCCGTGCATCACAGAGAGGATCTTGCAAAGAAGGGCGTGATCACTCCCATGGCATCCATGCAGCTTGCCGAGATCAACAAGAATAAGGAGGCCTTTACCAAGGTTGGTTTAGAGGCCATCAGGGACGGTAAGATAGGCGCCGTGCTTCTTGCAGGAGGAATGGGAACCCGTCTTGGCTCTGACAATCCTAAGGGAATGTACGATATCGGCATCACCAGACATCTTTACATTTTTGAATGCCAGATCAATAATCTGATGGATGTGGTAAAAGAAGCAGGAACCTGGATCCATCTGTTTGTCATGACCAGTGAGAAGAACCACGAGGCTACTGTGAATTTCCTGACAGAGCATGATTTCTTCGGCTACAGCCCGGAGCATATCCACTTCTTTGAGCAGGAAATGGCTGCTGCAACAGATTATAACGGAAAGATTTATCTGGAAGGAAAGGGAAGACTTGCAACATCTCCCAACGGAAACGGCGGTTGGTTTATTTCTTTAAAGAAGAGCGGACTGCTTGACCTGGTGCATGAGGAAGGCATTGAGTGGCTGAATGTTTATGCAGTGGATAATGTGCTGCAGAGAATGGTAGATCCTTGTTTTGTAGGCGCTACCATCAGTAAGGGTGTTGCTGTAGGTGAAAAGGTAGTACGCAAGAATGCACCGGATGAGAAAGTGGGCGCAGTATGCTTAGAGGATGGCAGACCCTCCATCGTAGAGTACTATGAGATGACAGAGGAGCTGATGAATGCAAAGGATGAGAAGGGAGAGCCCGCTTACAACTTTGGCGTTATCCTGAATTACTTGTTCAGAGAAGCAGATCTGGAAAAGATGCTGGACAGTCTTCCTCTTCACATTGTGGAGAAGAAGATCCCTTACCTGGATGAGAATGGCAATCTGGTAAAGCCGGAAAGCCCCAATGGCTTTAAGTTTGAAAACCTGGTACTTGACATGATCCATCAGTTAGACAGCTGCCTGCCCTTTGAAGTAGAAAGAGAGCATGAGTTTGCACCGATCAAGAACAAGACAGGCATCGACTCCGTAGAAAGCGCAAGAGCACTGCTTGAGAAAAATGGGGTTACTCTGTAAGGTTGGTGCTCCCGACCTACATTCATGCAGATTTTCATACCAGACAAAAAGCCGACAAGAATGTACGAGCAAACTGTGACTTCATAACATTTTGACAGGTTCCCGCAACATAACGGTATTGAAGGAAGATGGGGGAACGGATAGACTTAAAAGCGTAGAAAAGACATTTTGTATTGTTTTTTGGTAAAGGAAAATGCGGTAAGCGCATAAAATGGAGGAATGAATCATGAAGATTTTGGTAACCGGCGGAGCCGGATTTATTGGAAGCCATACTGTGGTAGAGCTGCAGCAGGCTGGTTATGATGTGGTAGTTCTGGATAACCTGAGCAATGCGTCAGAAAAATCCTTGGAGCGTGTTGCCAAGATTACAGGCAAAGAGGTTCCTTTTTATAAAGCAGATATTCTGGACAGAGAAGCCCTGGAGGAGATCTTTGGTAAGGAAAAGGTGGATGCTGTCATTCACTTTGCAGGCCTTAAGGCTGTAGGCGAATCCGTACAGAAGCCCTGGGAATACTATGAAAACAATATTGCAGGTACATTGACTTTGGTGGACGTAATGAGAAAGCATGGCGTGAAGAATATCATCTTCTCCTCCAGCGCTACCGTATACGGCAATCCGGCATTTATTCCTATCACAGAGGAATGCCCTAAGGGACAGTGTACCAACCCTTACGGCTGGACCAAGTCTATGTTAGAGCAGATCCTGACAGATATTCAGAAAGCAGATCCTGAGTGGAATGTGATCCTGCTTCGTTACTTTAACCCCATCGGCGCACACAAGAGCGGTACCATCGGCGAGAATCCTAACGGTATCCCTAACAACCTGATGCCTTATATTACTCAGGTAGCTGTAGGAAAGTTAAAGGAGCTTGGCGTATTCGGCAATGACTATGACACCCATGACGGTACAGGCGTAAGAGATTATATCCATGTAGTGGATCTGGCAAAGGGCCATGTAAAGGCTTTGAAGAAGATTGAAGAGAACGCAGGTCTTAAGATTTACAATCTGGGAACCGGCGTAGGCTACAGCGTTCTGGATATTGTAAAAAATTTCGAGGAAGCAACCGGCATCAAGATCCCTTATGTGATCAAGCCCCGTCGTGCAGGAGATATCGCAACCTGCTACTCCGATGCTACCAAGGCAAAGGAAGAGCTTGGCTGGGAAGCACAGTATGGTATTAAGGATATGTGCGAGGATTCCTGGAGATGGCAGAAGAATAATCCTAACGGATATGATGATTAAGAAATATTTCTGGAAAAATAAAAAGTATGTATTATAACAAGAAAGGGACATTGAGGCAGTTATCAATGTCCTTTTTGCTTGTAGATTTAGGACATATGAGCTATGATAAAAGGAAGGATAGCGGGAAAGAGCTGTTTCTCCCATTTTGCGGAAGAGACAGTAGGAAAAAAACTACCGCAAAAGAAAGAGAGGTAAAAAATGGCAGCAGTACTTATTAAAAAAGGGACAGTACATAATGCGATACAGGAGGAAGCCTTTCAGGCAGACATTCTGGTGGAGGATGGAAAGATCCGTCAGATCGGAACTAACCTTACAGCAGGTGCAGATGCAAAGGTAATTGATGCAGAAGGAAAACAGGTCTATCCCGGCTTTGTGGAAGCCCACGGACATATCGGACTGGACGGTTACGGCATCGGCTATGAGGGAATGGATTACAACGAGCTGAATGATATTGTGAGCCCTCAGATGAGAGGCATTGACGGTGTAAAGCCCATGGATCCAGCACTTCCTAAGGCTGCACAGTCAGGTGTTACCTGCGTATGCGTAGGCCCCGGAAGTGCCAATGTGCTGGGCGGAACCTTTACCACCATCAAGACGGTTGGCAAGAGAGTGGATGATATGGTAGTGCGGGATGGTGTTGCCATGAAATGTGCCTTTGGCGAGAATCCCAAGAGAGTATATCGCGACAAGACAGATTCCAGCCGTATGACAACCGCAGCAAAGCTCAGAGAGGCTCTTTTTCTTGCCAAAGAATATATGGAGAAGAAGGAAGCCGCAGGCGACGATATTTCTAAGCGCCCTGCCTTTAATATGAAGTGGGAGGCCCTGATCCCTGTACTGAAAAGAGAGATTCCCTTAAAGGCACATGCCCATGCAGCGGAGGATATTTTCACTGCCCTTCGCATTGCGAAGGAATTTAATCTGAAAATTACTCTGGAGCATGTGACAGAGGGACATTTGATCGTGGAAGAGCTGGCAAAGGAGAACGTGCCGCTGGCAGTAGGACCTACCCTGACCAGCGCCTCTAAGTTTGAGCTTCGTAACAAGAGTTGGACCACTCCCGGCGTTCTGGCTGCAGCAGGCTGCCAGGTATCCATCATTACGGATTCTCCGGTAATCCCTCAGGAATATCTGCCTTTATGCGCAGGCCTTGCCGTAAAGGCCGGTATGGATCCCTTCAAGGCATTACAGGCTATTACCATTAATCCTGCAAAGCATGCAGGCATTGCTGACAGAGTAGGCTCCCTGGAGGAAGGAAAGGATGCCGATATCGTGATCACGGACGGTTGTCCTTTTGAAGTTTCCACCAATGTAGAGTATGTACTGATTGACGGCAAAGTGATCAGACAGCCCGAAGCTTAGGTAATACAACATACATAAATAGAAAATAAAAAGCACTCTCCAGGCAAATAAGTGTTCCTTCAGGAACGTTTCGCTTGGAAGAGTGCTTTTTTGTTGGCTTTTAGACCTGTTCACAGCAGATTTTCAAAGATGGCCGGTTATCTGTGTGGGAAGTGCAGTGCATTCAAGGTCATGCTACATATAGGTACATAAAGATAAAGTGGCAGATGCTCCCACCCATGACAAAGAGATGGAACACCTCATGGGAGCCGAAGGTCTTGTGCTTTGCATTGAAGATGGGAAGCTTTAAGGCGTAAATGATGCCGCCTGCGGTATAGATGATGCCTCCTGCCAGAAGCCACAAGAAGCCTGATGTGGGAAGGGTGTGCAGAAGCTGTCTGAAGACAAAGACGCATACCCAGCCCATGGCAATATAAATGATGGAGGAAAACCATTTAGGACAGGTGATCCAGCAGGCCTTGATGATCATGCCCACTAAGGCGATCCCCCACACAACGGCCAACATGGTATAGCCTGCAGAGCCTCCTAAGACAATAAGGCAGATGGGGGTATAGGAGCCTGCGATAAGGACGAAGATCATCATGTGGTCGAGCTTACGAAAGATCCGCAGGGCCCTGCCTGTGAGATTGACGGAGTGGTAGGTGGCGCTTGCGCCGTAAAGCAGGATCATGCTTGCCATAAAAATGCCCATTGCAAACATGGTTCTGGTACCTGCCGTGACGCCTGCCTTTACAAGAAGGGGAACAGCGGCGAATATGGCCATCATCATTCCGATAAAATGTGTAATTGCACTGCCGGGTTCTCTGATTGTTATCTGCATATTCATACCTCCATATCAATTGATTGTTTATATTATATGATGTAGTATTCAAAACTATGTGATGATATTACACCAATCAAATAGAATTGTCAATGGAGGGAACAGACATTTTCTAAGATGCCATTTTCACAGCAATAGACCACCATGTTTATCAAAGAGAACCGGTTGCCCGGAAAAAACATTTGATTTAATCTTCTTCAATTACCTGGATTTCCAGATAATCAAAATCAATCCCTTCAATAAAATTATCCTGTGTAAACCGCGCTTTACTGTGCTTTTTAAAATCCTGAATGGTAGCATCCAGCCAGATGGGCTTTCCCAGATCAAATTCATAACAGATCTGATCCAGGGCATTGAAAATTTTGTGTGTTCTGGTTTCCGCCGAAGGATCCTCTATCACAGTATCGCGCAGCATATGGTTGTCCTTAAAGATTCTGGCCCATAAACGAAACATGCTTCTTACCTCATTTCCTTAAAATTCATATTCTCCAGATTGGCTTCTGAAGGACAGCACCCGAAAAACACACGGTTCGGGCAGCCATTTCTTTCCTCTCCTATTATATGGATACCTCACAGAAATGTAAATAAAGGAATCCTTATTGGTTCATCCGCGCTCCCAACCTGTGTTACCGTTCACGCCGTTTACAGTAACACGCTTCGCAATCCAACGCTTGCAAGTCAAACTTCGCGGAATATGGTCCATGAACAGTAAGCCTGACCTACATTCATGCAGATTTTCATGCTTGCCAGAAAAATGTTACAAGAATGTACGAGTGAACTGCAATAGTCATAAAAAGATAACGCTGTGCATAAAATGTTTAATGTTCCAAAGCTTTGTCAACAATGACTTATTAAAAAAGGATTAAGTGTGAGTGAAAACCATGCATTTTTATGAACTTTTATGTTATAATGATTACAGACAGCTGAAACAAAAGAAAACAGAAGGAGCAGGTATGGAATTAAGGGATTACGGCAACGGTGTAGACAGCTGGAAGGAAGTAACCCTGATCTACAATGCCGCACTAAGGCAGATGGAAACCAAGATGGAGATTTTGAATGACGAATTTCAGCATGTCCATCAGTACAATCCCATCGAGCACATTAAGGCAAGGATCAAGACCCCCGAAAGCATTGTAAAAAAATTAAAGAGAAATGGTTATGAATCCACCATAGAAAATATGGTGAAATACATCAATGATATCGCAGGTATCAGAATTATTTGTTCTTTTACATCGGATATTTACCGCATTGCGGATATGATTAGAGAGCAGAAGGATATCAAAGTGCTGGCGGTGAAGGATTATATTACTTATCCCAAGGCCAGCGGTTACAAGAGCTATCATATGATCGTGACGGTACCGGTATATCTGTCAGACAGGATCGTGGATACCAAGGTAGAGGTGCAGATCAGGACAGTAGCCATGGATTTCTGGGCCAGCTTAGAGCACAAGATCCATTATAAATTTGAAGGGGATGCCCCGGAACATATCAAGACAGAGCTGATCGAATGTGCAAAGCTGGTATCCGATCTGGACGCCAGAATGCTTTCCCTGAATGAAGAGATCCTGGCGATCAGCCAGGCCAGAGAAAAAGAAGCCGAAAAACGAAGCTAAACAAAAAAGACTCCGAGAGGAGTCTTTTTAAATCCCTAATAATGAGGAGTGCCCAGACACCTTTTGGGCATCTGGGCTATTATGAAAAAATTTATCTAATGTGTAATGAAACAATGCTGTGTAAGCGTTTCCTTAACATGGTTATACTATACCAAGAACATGTGAACAAGTTATGAACAAAATGTAAATTCGCAGTTAATTTAAACAAAAAACGAAATGAAAGATTGCAAAAATATGCAAAGTGCACAACCGATAATGCGCGTTTATATTAACAGACTGCAAAATCTCACTTGATAGTAGGAATTTGCATATGCCGTTTCTTACGGTTCATCTGAGCCATTCACAAAACTGGTTATTGTTCACTCTACACCATTCGCAAAGCCTTCTGCAGAAGGCTTTACCGCCACTTCGTGGCTCTCAGTTTCTTCGCCGCTGATTTTTGTTCATTTCATGGAGCATAGGTTTAAGTTGTCACGTGGAATAAAAAATGTTATGATGAAGAACAGAAGGCAATAAAGAAAACTTCATGACTTTGAAAGTACAAGAATAGAATAAGTCTCCTTTGCAGAAAAAGCTGAGAAAGACAGTGTAAGGGTCATGAGGATATCAGTCGGAGGAAAGAAGATGGATGCTTTTATAGACAAGCTCTCTGAGCGGAAAAACGCCCAGAGCATGATAGACGCCAACAGAGCTGCAGATGCTAAGGAACTGGAGGATTTAAGGATCCGGAACGCAGAATATGAAAGAATGTTTCAGGAGATGTCTGCCTCCTGTGAAAGATTAAAGGAGCTGACCTTGCGTTTAGAGCAGGAAAAGGAACAGGAGAGTGCAAGGTGGCAGGCTGAGAAAGAGGAGTTTAAGAACCGGCTCACGCAAGAGGTACGAAGTTCCTTAGAGGAGCTGAAAAAAACTTCAGACCAAAACAATGCAGCGCTTTTAGAACATTTGGAGAACAGTGCCAAGGATTCCATGGTGGATGCAGAAGGCTTGAACCAGCTGATCGAGGAAAGCCTAAAGAGCATGAAAAAGGTTCATCAGGGACAGGAGGCCTGGAGTGATGTAAGAACAGGTCTGGAGGATGGCATAGAGCAGTTAGAAGACTATGTACACAGGGAAAACGTAAAGGTGTACCGAAATGTGCAGGCAGTGGTCACTGAGGAAAGCGAAAAGCAGAGAACTGCGCTGGAGGAAGTAAGCGCTAAGACACTTCCAAGATTAAAGGCTGTGCAGGGGCTTTCTATTACTGCGCTGATTCTGGGGATTTTGGGAATCGCTCTGCAGCTGGTGCTGCATTTTATATTGTAAAAGATTGACAGAAAGGTGTATTGAAAAAATGGGAAAAGAATTATGGAAGCCGGGAAATATGCTGTATCCGCTGCCTGTTGTGATGGTGAGTGTGGCAGATAAAGAAGGAAAGCCGAATATTATCACCATTGGATGGGCAGGAACCGTATGCACAAATCCTCCCATGGTTTCCATTTCTGTCAGACCGGAGAGGTATTCCTATCCGCTTTTGGAGGAAACAGGAGAGTTTGTGATCAACCTGACCACGAAGGAGCTTACCTATGCAGCGGATTATTGCGGAGTCAAGAGCGGCCGGGATGTGGACAAGTTTAAGGAGCTTCAGCTGACGGCTCTTCCCGCAGAAAAGGTGGGGGCACCGTTGATTGCAGAAAGTCCTGTGAATATTGAGTGCAAGGTAAGACAGGTACTGCCTCTTGGCAGCCATGATATGTTCCTGGCAGATGTGGTGGCGGTGCATGCAGATGAAAAATATATGGATGAAAAGAAAAAATTTCATTTAGAGTGGGCAGAGCCGGTGGTCTATTCCCACGGCACCTACTTTATGTGCGGGGAGCCCCTTGGCACCTTTGGCTACAGTATCAAAAAAGAAAAGCGCACAAAGGCTACAAAACCTAAAAAGAAGGAAAATGAAAAGGATAGAAAATAAAGAACCAAGAAAAGCTCTCTGATCACTCAGAGGGCTCTTTTATTGAGGCTTTGTTTTCTTTGCTTTCCGGGGAGGTAAGCAGGCTTCCTCGTGTGACGGCATTCCTGCCGAAACGGCTGCGGATGGAGTCTAAGGCTGCATCCAGCTTCTTTTGTTTCTCGGAAGATACAAGGGGAGCAACTTTTTTGCCATTAGAGGATAGGGAGGCAGGAGAAAAGGATGACGCTGGTTGTTTCCTTGGTTTGGAAAAAGAAGAGGCAGAGCTGTCGAAAGAGCCGGCCTCTTCCCGGGGAGAAGTTAAAGGGCTTAAATCGGCAAAGTCAAAGAGGCTTAACTGTACAGGATCCTCCTGCCTGCTTAATTTCGAGGTGCGCACTCCTAAAAGTCGGATAGGCTCCCCATTCCATAACTCATCAAACAGCTCGCAGGACTTGTGATAGATCACGTCATCAGAGGCGGAGGCAGGCACAAGAGCAGCCTGGTGGGAGACGGACTGGAAGGAAGCGTATTTGATCTCTGTACAGACCTGACCGGCTAATTGTCCGCTTTCCCGCAGGCGTCTGCCCACGGATTCTGACAGGGCTAGAAGGGTGCGGCAGGCGTTTTGTCTGTCAGAAACATCCTTTGTGAGAGTGGTGGAATTGCCGATTCCCTTTGCCTTTGCAGGCTCGGCGAAAACTCCGGAGGGATCAATCCCGTTTGCATAATTCCACAGCATATGCCCATGGCTTTTCAGGTTCGCTTCCAGAACGGAAAGATCTGTGCAGGCCAGATCTCCTATGGTAAGGATCCCCAGATTTTTCAGGGCTTCCACACTGGAATGACCGCACATGAACAGACTGGAGACGGGAAGAGGCCACATTTTTTCTTTGATTTCCCAGGAATAGAGGGTATGCACCAGGTTGGGCTTCTTGAAATCAGAGGCCATTTTAGCCAATACCTTTCGGTTGGAGATGCCTACATTGACAGTAAAGCCGAAGTTTTCAAAGATGGAGTCCTTAAAAAAGGCAGCAGCCCTTTCCGGGGAAGGGTAATGGGAGGAGATGGGCGTAAAGTCCATATAGCATTCGTCAATGCTGGCCTGTTCGATATCAGGACTGATGCTTGACAGATACTCCATCAGGGAATCGCTTTTCTGCTGGTAGAGGTGCCTGTCGGGAGGTACGATCACAAGGTGGGGACATTTGCGCAGGGCGTTTACCACAGGTTCCCCGGTTACGATACCGTATGCTTTGGCCGGGATGGACTTTGCAAAGACCACGCCATGGCGGTCCGAGGGACTGCCTCCTATGATAGAAGGGATCTGGCGAAGATCCACAGGATCCCCGGACTTAAGCCTGGCAAGGGCAGTCCAGCTCAAAAATGCAGAATTAACATCAATGTGAAAGATAATTGGTTCCCGATTCATGGTACTGCCTCCTGTCTTCTAGTGACGTTCACTTCGCGCCATTCGCAAAACCGCGCTTTCAGCGCTTTCCGCTGCTGCCAATGCGTCTGCAAGACGCATTGCTCCCTGTCGCGTCCGAAGGACACGATGCTCATAAGATGGCGCTCCCTTCATGCATTCATGCAGGTGGATTTTCATGCGAGACAGAAAAACACCCACAGGAATGCATGAGTGAACTGGTATGGAGGTATTATAACCTTCTAAGTAGGACTTTACAATAGGGGGGAATGCTGATAAAATGAGGAATGTTACGAAGTTGTTACAGATAGGGAAGCAGTGCTTTTCTTTTCTGGATGGGAAGGGGAAGCTGGGTATCGGAATGGTGAGTGGAAAATGCGTCATGAGAAAATAGGGAAAGTAATTTATATAGAAGCAACATTGGCAGTCTTTTTTTTATATCTTCTTTTTTCTAAAGGAATCGTCACCTTTGAGGAGTCAGAGGAAAATTATTTCCATGTGGTATTAAACGGAGAAGAAGTGGGTACTCTGGGAGAGGCAGATCAGGCGCAGGAGCTTCTGATACAGGCACGACGGGAGATTGGGGAAAATGCGGATAAGCTGGTTTTGATGGATCTGGATCTTTCCTGTGCCGGGGAAAAGGTGCTCTGGGGGCAGGTAGATGATGAGGAGACTGTGCTTGCGCGCATGAAGTCTGTGATGGAGAACAGCATCAGGGAAACCATGCATAGATCCTATACAGTGAAAGTAAATGATTACATGGTAAATTTAGGTGACATTGGAGAGGTAAAGACGCTTTTGCAGGCGGCAGTCTCCAAGTATGACGCCGAAGGAAAATTTACAGTAGAGTTAGAGCAGGACAGCACTAGGGAGCTAAACGTGCTGACCGCTGAGGTGGTAAGCATAGAGGGACAGGAAAAGGAAACGGAAGAACAGGCAGTGTCCGCTTTCCCAGAGGCAGGTATCGAGGCTAAGATCACCGATGCCATTGCTTCTGCAGATCCGGAGATAGAAAAGAATTTCGGAGAGTATGAGCTGGGGATTTTGTCCATGAATTTTGCACAGGAAGTGGAAATCGTGGAGACTTATCTTCCGGAAAGCCAGCTAAAGCCTGTGGAGCAGGCCATTGAGGAAGTGACTAAGGAGCAGGAAACAGTGACAACCTATGAGGTTGTGTCCGGAGATACTCTGTCGGAAATTTCCCTTAAGGTCAATATTCCGTTGGAAGATTTGATCGCCATGAACGAAACCCTGGAAAATGAAAATTCCATGATCCGGGTAGGGGATGAGCTGATCATTACCGTGCCGGAGCCGGAGCTTTCTATGGAATATCAGGAGGAAAATTATGTGGAAGAGGTGTATGATGCGGATGTGATCTATGTGGACGAGGACAGCTGGTACACCAACCAGACCCAGGTGCTGCAACAGCCATCCTCAGGCTTCCGTAAGGTCATTGCCGTCACCTCTTATCTGGACAGCAAGGTGGTGGATCGTGAGATTATTAAGGAAGAGATCGTGATGGAGGCAGTGCCCAAGATTGTGAAGAGAGGAACCAGGATCCCTCCCACCTATATCAAGCCCATATCGGGAGGACGTCTATCCTCAGGCTATGGAAAGCGAAGCAGACCCACTAAGGGTGCCAGCACCTTCCATAAGGGCGTGGACTGGGCAGTGCCTACAGGAACAGCAGTTTATGCCTCCTGCGGTGGAACCGTGGCAAAGGCAGGCTGGGGAAGCGGATATGGATATGTGGTTTATATCAATCATGAGGACGGCAGACAGACCAGATATGGACACCTAAGCAAAGTGCTGGTAAAGGCGGGACAGACCGTAAAGCAGGGAGAAAAGATTGCTTTGAGCGGTAATACCGGCGTCAGCACCGGTTCCCACCTGCATTTCGAGATCTTGATAAACGGCGTCCAGAAGAACCCGTTAAATTACCTGGAGTAAAGAAAGATCATAAAACAGCGCTCCCGACCTACATTCATGCAGGCAGATTTTCATGCGAGACAGAAAGGCTGCCCACAAGAATGTACGAGTGAACTGTAAGCAAACATGTGCGAGTGAACTGGAGAGAAAAAATGGAGTGGACAAAAAAACCATAAGTATGCTAGTATAGGCTTGAATATTGTGGCTGCTTTGGAATATTTTCCTTGAAAGTGGAAGAAAGCTGTCTGCATACAGCAACAGGAGCCGTCTAAGAAGCGGCAGAATGGAGGAAGCAATGAATAATTTAGAACTGCGTAAATACGCAAATGAAGTGCGTAAGGGCATTGTAACAGCAGTTCACAGTGCAAAAGCCGGACATCCGGGCGGATCCTTGTCCGCAGCAGATGTTTTTACTTTTCTGTATTTTGAAGAGATGAATATTGACCCCAAGAATCCGCAGATGGAAAACAGAGACAGATTTGTATTGTCTAAAGGCCATACAGCGCCGGGACTTTATTCTGCTCTGGCCCAGAGAGGCTATTTCCCGGTGGAGGATTTAAAGACCCTGCGTCATTTAGGTTCTTATCTGCAGGGACATCCCTGTATCCACATCCCCGGTGTAGATATGTCTTCAGGCTCTCTGGGACAGGGAATTTCCGCTGCAGTAGGAATGGCTCTTGGTGCGAAGATGGATCAGAAGGATTTCCGAGTTTATACTCTTTTAGGTGACGGTGAGATTGAGGAAGGACAGGTGTGGGAGGCTTCCATGTTTGCGGGCTTCCACAAGCTGGACAATCTGTGCGTGATCGTGGACAACAATAATCTGCAGATCGACGGACCTATCGATCAGGTATGTTCTCCATATCCTATCGACAAGAAATTTGAAGCCTTCAACTTCCATGTGATCAACGTGGATGCACATGACTTTGATGCACTGCGCGCAGCCTTCAAGGATGCGAGGGAGACCAAGGGTATGCCTACCTGCATCGTAATGCACAGCCTTAAGGGTAAAGGCGTATCCTTCATGGAAAACAACGTAGACTGGCACGGCAAGGCTCCCAATGACGAGCAGTATGCGGTAGCTATGGCAGATCTTGAAAAGATCAGCGAAGAGTTAGAGAAGGAAGGTGAAGCATAATGGCAGAAGAAAAACAGATCAAGAAGATTGCTACCAGAGAAAGCTATGGTAATGCATTGAAGGAGCTTGCAGAAGAGTTCCCTAATCTGGTGGTTCTGGATGCCGACCTTGCTGCAGCTACCAAGACCGGTATGTTCAAGAAGGCATATCCTGATAGATTTATCGATTGCGGTATCGCAGAATGCAATATGATGGGCATTGCAGCAGGACTTTCCCTGGTAGGAAAGATCCCTTTCGCCAGCTCCTTTGCTATGTTTGCAGCAGGAAGAGCCTTTGAGCAGGTGAGAAACTCCATCGGTTATCCTCATTTGAATGTAAAAATCGGTGCTACCCATGCAGGCATTACCGTAGGTGAGGACGGCGCTACCCATCAGTGTAACGAGGATATTGCGCTGATGAGAACCATTCCCGGAATGGTAGTAATGTGTCCCTCGGATGATGTAGAAGCAAGAGCCTGCGTACGTGCGGCTCTGGAATATGTAGGCCCTGTATATATCCGTTTCGGGCGTGCAGCTGTGCCTGTGATCAATGACAGGCCGGACTATAAGTTTGAGATCGGCAAGGGTACCGTGGTCCGCGAGGGTAAGGATGTGACCGTTGTAGCCACCGGTATCTGTGTAGATTCCGCATTGGGTGCGGCAGAAAAGCTGGCAGCAGAGGGTATTGATGCAGAAGTGGTCAATATCTGCACCATCAAGCCTTTGGACGAGGATATTATTGTAAACAGTGCCCGTAAGACCGGAAAGGTAGTTACTGTGGAAGAGCATTCCGTAATCGGAGGACTGGGAAGCGCAGTATGCGACTGCTTAAGCGCAAAGCTTCCTACCCCGGTCAAGAAGCTGGGTATGCAGGATGTATTCGGCGAGTCCGGTTCCGCAGCTGCTCTGGTACAGAAGTATGGTCTGGATGCAGAAGGTGTTTACAAGTCTGTAAAGGAATTCCTGTAAGCTCTGTAAGATATAAAAAATAGAAAGAATTGATTTGCTTTTTAAAAGTCTCTCAGGAAGATGGGAGCGTAAGTAAGAAGTAGATAATAAGTAAAAGGACTAAGAACCTGAAGGGATACTTTGGTTTTTAGTCCTTTTTTGTCCCTGGCATCATTATATACTTGACTTCCCTACATTCTGGCAGGAGATTCTTCCTGAAAAAGGAAGGAGATAGGGAGATAACGAAAAGATAGAATTCTGTGGCAGTTAGGAAACAATTAGGATACAAAACCCTCTTATAGTACAGAAAGTAAGAAAAAATTAAGGAAAGCTTACTTCAAAAAGCAAGAGCAGCCGTGTATGATATAACAAGAAACGCCCAAATACATTGGGGGAGAGTATGCTCACGATGTAATAGTTAAAGAATTGACAGTTCTGCAAGTGGCAGGCAGCCTGTAACAAGGCAGGGCGTCAAAAGTGACGGCTCGGGGCAGAGGACAAAAGGATGAGAAACGAAGCAATGGCACAGCAGCTTGGGGACAACGGAAGATATGAAAATAGAAGTGCATACAGAGAGGCGCAGGAGCTTCAACTGATTAGTACCAATAGGGTGTATGCTCCTGCAGGCACCGGAAAGAAAGCTATACCAAGGAAAGCAGTACCGAAGAAACAGTACCGTAGCACGGTATCCAGACAGGCACCCAGACGGTCTACAGAAGGCAGGAGAGAAAGCATGAGCGCTCGGAAGGCCGGACAGATCAGAAAGCAAAGACTGTTAAGGCGCCGCCGCAGGAGGATGATGATTGCCGCCGCAGAAGTGCTGGTGGCCACAACAGCCTTCCTTGCCATTCTGGTACTTCTTCTGGGGAAAAAGAGCGGAGTCATGCTGCCGGTCATAGATCAAAATTATCAGAAGGCAGTTGTGGAGGTCCCGGCAGAGGATCAGGTGGAAAATGGCATGATCCAGGGAATTTCCGCAGAAAGCTATGCAAAGCATCCGGAGTGGACGGAGGATTTCCTGACGCCCAATGAGTATTCCAGACCGGGAGAACCACTGACAGAGGTAAAAAATATTTTTGTGCACTATACGGCCAATCCCAATACCAGCGCAAAACAGAACAGAAGCTATTTTGAACAGCAGAAGGATATGCACAAGGCCAGCGTCAGCGCCCATTTTATCATTGGCTATAATGGAGAGATCCTGCAAATCGTGCCCTTGGACGAGATTGCCTATGCGGTACAGACCAGAAACTATGATTCTATTTCCATTGAATGCTGTTACAAAGCCAAAAACGGACAGTTCACCCAGGAAACCTATGATTCCCTGATAAAGCTCCTTGCATGGCTGACGGATACCTATCAGCTTTCCAGCGAAGACATCCTGCGCCATTATGACTGCGGCGGCAAGAAATGTCCCCTTTACTACACAGAGCATGAGGACGCCTGGAAGATCTTAAAGAGAGACGTGGACAAGTATAAAGAGGTGTAAGCTCACCAGATAGAACATATTTTATGGAAGATTGTCGCGTCCGAAGGACACGATGCTCATTGATTCGTGCTCCCGACCTACATTCCTGCAGGCAGATTTTCATGGGAGACAGAAAAGCGCCCACAAGAATGTACGAGTGAACTGTAACGTTTGCACATTCTTGAAAAGGTGCTGACATAATGCCTCCTTGCAAAAGCAAACCAGATTTGTTATAGTGGTGCTGGCTTAAAATTATATTGTTACAGTTCACTTGCACATTGTGGTGGTGATTTGCCGTCTTGCATGAGAATCAGCCTGCATGAATGTGCAAAGAGCGCCATTTTCACGAGCATTGCGTCTTGCAGACGCATTGGAAGCAGCGGGGAGCCACGAAGTGAAATGATGCGGGCAAACTGTGACCGAAATGGAGATTACTATGAAAAAGATATTGTCACCGTCGATATTGTCAGCAGATTTCTGGAAGCTTGGAGAGCAGATCAGGGAAGTGGAGGAAGCGGGAGCAGAATACCTTCATATTGATGTGATGGATGGGATGTTTGTACCCTCCCTGTCCTTTGCTATGCCTGTGATCGCTTCTGTCAGAAAGCATACCGGGATGTTTCTGGACGTACATCTGATGATCGAAAGACCGGAGCGCTATATTAAAGAATTTGCCCAAAGCGGCGCAGATCTGATCAATTTTCACCTGGAGGCCACAAAGGATCCTTATTCCGTGATAGAAGCCATCAGGGCACAGAAGAAAAAGGTAGGCATCACTATCAATCCGGGTACCCCTGCAGAGGAGTTAAAGCCCTATCTGAAGCTGGTGGATATGGTCCTGATCATGACAGTGAATCCGGGCTTTGGCGGCCAAAAGCTGATCCTTGACTGTGTGGACAAGATCACTAAGATCCATAGAATGGCAGAGGAAGAGAACCTGGAGCTTGATATTGAAGCAGACGGTGGCGTCAACGCAGAAAATGTGGCTGCAATCGTGGAGGCAGGAGCCAACGTGATCGTGGCAGGCTCAGCAATCTTCAAAAATGATATTTCCGGCAATGTAAGAGAATTTTTGAACCGAATGGGCGGGTGAACTGTAATAAAAAAAGATTGCTGTATCTCCTAAAAGAGGGTAGAATAGAAGTATCAAACTAACGTGTTGGAGGTATGGCAGAATGAATACTTTTGTTTACAGAGAGGACTATCCTGTGGTACAGACCACAGAGGGCGCCTTAAGGGGTTATGAATGGAATGGAACCTGTATTTTCAAAGGAATCAAGTATGCTGATGCAGAACGTTTTATGCGTCCCCACAGAGTAGCGCCCTGGGAGGGAATCAGGGATGCCCATTCCTATGGTTATGTATGTCCGTTGATGCAGCAGGATCAGCCCACAGGAGAGCTGATGGTGCCTCATATGTATTGGTCCATGGACGAAAATTGCCAGTATCTGAATATCTGGACGCCTGGGATCAATGATGACAAGAAGCGTCCCGTCATGGTATGGCTGCATGGCGGCGGCTTCTTTGCAGGCTCTTCCATCGAACAGCTGGCCTATGAGGGAGAGAATTTAAGCAAGGCCGGAGATGTGGTAGTAGTATCCTTAAACCACAGATTGAATGTGCTGGGTTATCTGGATCTGTCATGCTTTGGTGCAGAATACGAGGCTTCTGCCAATGTAGGAAACCTGGATCTGATCGCTGCTTTAGAGTGGGTGAGAGATAATATCGCAGCCTTTGGCGGAGATCCTGACAATGTGACTATCTTTGGCCAGTCCGGCGGTGGAACCAAGGTTTGGACGCTGATGCAGATGCCGGAAGCAGACGGTCTGTTCCACAAGGGGATCATTGAAAGCGGTGTGTATGACCTGTCGTCTGACATAGAAGGGGACAATGGAAAGAAGCTGGTGCTTGCCATGCTTGCAGAGCTTGGACTGAAGGAAAAAGATGTGGATCAGTTAAAGACGATCCCCTACAGTAAGCTGGCAGAGGCCTATCTGAAGGTAGCCCCGGGTATTGCACAGAAAGGCGGCTATGTGGGCAATATGCCTCATAAGAATCAGGATTATCTGGGCGATCCCAGAAAATATGGCTTCACAGAGCATGCAAAGACCATCCCTCTTATGATCGGTACTGTGCTTGGAGAATTTGATTTCAGACCGGCAGTCAGTGGAAAGAGAAGTCTCTCCAGAGCAGAGGTGGAGGAAAAGGTAAAAGAAGCCTTGGGAGAAGAGGGCATTGCTTTGATCGACCAGTTCAGAGAGGTTTATCCGGATAAGGCACCGTTGGATCTTTTGTCCCTGGATACCATTTTCCGGGTGCCTACCATTGACTTTATCAAGGAAAGAGTAAAAACTGTGGAGAGCAGAACCTATTCCTATCAGTTTACCTATGAGTTCCCTGTGTATGACGGCAAGGTGGCATGGCACTGCTCGGAGATTCCTTTTGTGTTCCATAATATTGACAAAGTGCCTGTATGCAACCGCGGCAGAGAGACAGAATACCTGCAGGAGAACATATGCAATGCATGGACCAGCTTTGCAAGAACAGGAATCCCTGTGGTGGACGGCGTGGAATGGCCTGCATGTACGGCAGGGGATGAGGCTGTGATGATGTTCGACAATATCTGTGAGGTAAAGCACAATCCTGATCACAAGCTGGTAAGGAAGTTAAAAAAGCTGCAGAAAAATCTACTGCAGGAAAATATACAGCACTGACAAGCTTTTAAGAGGGCGTGGAAGGGCAGAATAACTGTAAAAAAATCTGCCGGAGAATCTTACCCTCTTAGATCCTTAGAAGGAGCGTGGCCGGTTTCCTTGACATACATCTTATAAAAATTAGAGTAGTCGCCGAAGCCGGCCTCTAAGCTTGCCTGGGTCAGGGACATATTCCTGGCACAAAGCTCCCTGACATAGAGGATCCTTTTGTGGGTGATATATTTGTTCAGAGTATAGCCTGTGTGGCGCTTAAAGGCGCGGCACAGGTAATTTTTATTGATGAAAAACTTTTCGCTGATAGTGTCTAAATTAATATTTTCCGTAAGGTTGTCATTGATATAGCTGATGACCTCCCTGATATGCTTATTACCCTGATTGCTGTAAGAGCGTTCTCTGTGAATGTCCTTATGGCTTTTATTTAACAGATGTAAAAGCTCGATGAGAATACTTTTGACAAGGATGGGGCTTTCACCGTTTTCCTGGTACTTAAGCAGACGATGGATACAGTCTGAATAGCCGGTATTTTTCGTGATTTCATGAGGGATCAGATTCATATCTCCCGGTTTTCTGCCAAAGAAAAGATCGGAGTACTCCTCACAGCTGTTTGTCACAAAGAAGGAATCCGGCAGGTTGATCACGATCCGCTCATAAGGGGTATCGGAGTGATGAAAGACCCGGTGCATCTCGTTACTTGCCACTACCACAGCGTCATAGGGATGTAAGGGATAGACATTTCCTTCCACGCGGAACTCAGAATCCCCGCTGATAAAGATCAAGATCTCCAGCATATCCGTGTGGGTATGAAGGCGGAAATCAAAATTAAGAGGGTGAAGGGTATGGGAGCGGTTGATGATAATGGGGGCAGTACTGTTCATAGAATCTGGGATCCTCCTTTTTACGAGATATCAGGAAAACGGCGAAAAATTTTACTCAAACATTCGGAATCCCTTACTTCCTCATGTCTGAATGATCCAAAGTCCGATAATCTTATCATGCAAGAATGAATGTTTTTTATCATGAACCCTGGAATGATCAATTTCCTCTATCTTAAGATTCTTATTTTAAAAAGTCAATATTTGCAATGTAATTGTCAATTGCAAGCAATCGAAATTTCCAAAAATGTATTATTATGATGTAAAAGTGCAAAGAAATATAGTAATGAAGCTTGTGAGATTGGCAAGTATTTACATCAATCAAAACATTCCCGGAAAGCGCCGGGACGAGGAGGAAAAAATGGCAGAGTTTACAATCACAGGTTTTGCAGATGAGATCAGCGAGAAAATAGTGGAGCAGTTTTCTTATTTGAATAAGCTGTCCATTTTCTGGTTTGAGCCAAGAGGCATTGACGGAAAGAATATTTCTGATTTAAACGAGGAGGAGACAGAAGCCCTTAAGAAAAAAATGGAGGAATTTGGCATAAAGGTATCCTCCATCGGCTCTCCCATAGGAAAGATCGGCATCACAGATGATTTTGATGCTCATATTGAAAAGCTTCAAAATACCATACGGGTCGCTAAGGCACTTGGCACGAAGTATATCAGAATGTTCAGCTTTTATATTCCTGAGGGAAAATACGGGGAATACAGATCCGAGGTGATCAGAAGGCTGAAGGCTATGGTGGAGGTGGCCAAGGCGGAAGGTATCATTCTTCTTCATGAAAATGAAAAAGGAATTTACGCAGATAAGGCAGACAGATGCCTGGATATCTTAAAGACAGTGGATTCTCCTAATTTCCGCGCCGTATTTGATCCTGCCAATTTTGTACAGTGTGGACAGGACACAAAGGAAGCCTTTGAAATGTTAAAGCCGTATGTAGTCTATATGCATATCAAGGATGCGTTGGCAGACGGAAGCGTGGTGCCCGCAGGATATGGTATAGGCAATGTGGAATGGATCCTGACACAGTTAAAGGAAGAGGATTACCACGGCTTCTTAAGCTTGGAACCTCACCTTGGAAGCTTTAAGGGCCTGGAAAATCTGGAGCTTGATGATCATATGTTGGAGCTTGAGGGAAGCACTCCCGAGAAATTCAAGCTGGCACATGACGCCCTGAAGGCAATCCTTGTGAAGATCGGCGCTTAGAACAAGTAGAGAGAATTATAAAACGCGCAATGCTTTTGAAAGCAGTGAAAAAGCGATGAAAGCGCAGGAAAGCCTTTGAACATGGTGCGTGTGAACAGTAAACAAGAAAGCTTCAGACGTAAAGAAGATAGAAAAATAGGAAGAGAAGAGGAGAAAGCAATGGATACAGTAAGAATGGGAATTGTGGGTTTCGGTAATATGGGTACCGGACATGCAGGAAATATCGCTGCAGGAAAGATCGACCATATGGTGCTTGCGGGAATCGCTGACATTTCCCAGGAGCGCAGAAAGGCAGCAAAGGAAAAGTACCCGGAGGTGCCTGTATTTGCCACAGCAACGGAAATGTTTGAAAGCGGCTGCATTGATGCAGTAGAGATCGCAGTGCCCCATTACGATCATCCAAGTATTGCTATTGACGCCTTTGCCCATGGCATCAATGTGCTGGTAGAAAAGCCTGCAGGCGTGTATACCAAGCAGGTGCTTGAGATGAATGAAGCGGCAGAAAAATCCGGACTTTTATTCGGTATTATGTACAATCAGAGAACCAATCCCGTTTACCAGAAGATCAGACAGCTGGTACAGAGCGGAGAGCTGGGACATATCAAGAGAATCAACTGGACCATCACCAACTGGTATAGACCTCAGGCCTATCATGACAGCGCCACCTGGCGTTCCACCTGGAAGACAGAGGGCGGCGGAACCCTGATCAACCAGAATCCTCATCAGCTGGATCTGTGGCAGTGGATGTTCGGTATGCCGGATCGTATCATGTCCCATGTATCCTTTGGTAAATATTATGATATAGAGGTTGAGGATGATGTGACTGCTTATATGGAATATGAGAACGGAACCACCGGTCTTTATATCACCTCAACAGGAGAGGCTCCCGGAACTAATCGCCTGGAGATCGCCTGTGATATGGGGCAGTTGATCGTGGAGAATAACAAGATCATTTTCTACAGAAATACTATCTCAGAGAGAGAGTTTAACAAGAAAAACAAGATTCCTTTTGCAACGCCGGAGTGCTGGAAATGTGAGATCCCTGTGGATCAGAGCGGCGGAGAGCAGCATGTAGGTATTTTCAAAGATTTCTGCAAGGCATTAAGGGAGGGAACACCTCTGCTTGCTCCCGGTGTGGAGGGCGTTAAGGGTCTGACCATTTCCAATGCCATCCACTATTCTGCATGGACTGGTGGCTGGGCAGATGTGAAGAACTTCCCTCATGAGGAGTTTTATCAGCTGCTTCAGGAAAAAATCGAAAATTCTACCGTTGTAAAGAAGGAAGCCCATGTAGTGGCAGATACCTCCAATACTTACAATAAGTAAAGCATTCAAAAAAACCAAAAGAGCTTAAGCAGTAAGGCATACGAAAAAAATTGCAGAACAAAAGGGAAGCAAAAGAGAAAAAACAGGGCATGGCAAAAACAGGAACAGTACTTCCAAGAAACTGGAATCAAAAACCGGAATTAAGTGGAAGGCTAAGGGAAGGAGCATTAAAAATATGGATAAAAGAATAGGAGCCCAGCTCTATACTGTAAGAGACTATACTAAGACATTGGAGGATTTTGATAAGACCCTTGAAAAGGTGGCTGCTATCGGTTATAAGTCCGTGCAGCTTTCTGCCATCGGACCTTTTTCAGGGGAGGATATCAAGGCCCTTTTGGACAAGCATCATCTGGTGGCAGCCTGTACCCACAGAGGCTATGATGAATACACCCAGAGGCTTAAGGAGTCCATCCGGTTCCATAAGGCTATTGACTGTAAGATTGCAGGACTTGGCATGTTCCCAAAGCTTGGCAGTGATTTTACCATGGAGGATGTGAAGGAATTTACCAAGCAGATGAATGAGGTGGATGCAGCTTTCAGAGAAAACGGTATGAGCTTTGCTTATCATAATCACTGGCATGAGTTTATGAAAGCCTATGATAACAGATTTATCATGGAATATTTTGCAGAGCATGCAAGCTTTGACTTCATTCTGGATGTGTACTGGCTGTCCTTTGCAGGGGTGGATCCTGCCAGATACATTACCCATCTGGGGCCCAGGGCAAAGGTAATCCACTTCAAGGATATGAAGATGGTGCGGATCCCGGATACGGACGCCCATCAGATGGCTGAAGTCATGGAAGGCAATCTGGATTGGGATTCTATTATTGAGGCAGCCCAAAAGGCCGGATCAGAGTGGGCTATGGTAGAACAGGATATCTGCCAGAGAGATCCATTTGAAAGCCTGAAGATCAGCTATGACAATCTGATCACTAAGGGCTTTATCTAAGCTAAAAAAGAAGCAGCAGTCTGAAACAAAAAAGGGACTGCTGCTTTGTTGAATAGAAGAAACACTGTGACGATGGAGGAAAATCGGATGAAGAAAGCATGTGTAGTAGGGTATGGGGCAATCGGCCCGGTGCATGCGGCGGCGTTAGAGCAGTGCAGTGAGGCTAAGCTTTGGGCGGTATGTGAGGTGAATAAAGAGAGGGCAGAAAAGTGTAAGGAGCAGTATGGCTGCCGCATCTATGAGGACTTTGACGAAATGCTGAAAGATCCAGAAATAGACGTGGTACATATCTGTACGCCCCACTATCTCCACCAGCCTATGGCAAAGAAGGCGCTGCTTGCGGGAAAAGAGGTAGTGCTGGAAAAGCCTGCGGCCATGAACCGTGCAGAGCTTACAGAGTTGATCCGGATCGCAGAAGAAACGAAAACAAAGGTCTGCGTGATGCTGCAAAACCGCACGAACAATAGCCTGGCAAAACTCCACGAAATCATCCAAACCCAAAAAGATTTAGGGCAGATGAAGGGAATCTGCGCCTTCCTTACCTGGGACAGGACACCGGAATACTATCAGGCGGATGCCTGGAGAGGAAAGTGGGCTACAGAAGGTGGCGGCCTTTTGATCAACCAGGCAATTCACACCTTGGATATCGTAGACTGGCTTGGGGGAGGCGTGGAGAGCGTGAAGGCCTCCATCAGCACCAAGAGACTGGGTGATGTGATCGAGGTGGAGGATACAGCAGATGCGCTTCTTATGATGAAAAACGGGTGCAGAGGCATCTTCTTTGGCAGCAACTGCTATTCCAGCAATTCGCCCATGCGGGTGGAGGTGGAGTTTGAAAAGGTCCGCTTCCGTTATGCGGATAGTAAGCTTTACCGTATAGAGGGGGATGAGGTTTCTGTTTTAGAAGATGATAACAAGGCTTCCATGGGCAAAGCCTACTGGGGAAACGGCCATTTCCAGGTGATCGATGCTTTTTATAGGGGAGAGGAAAATAGATACACAGACTTAAATGGCGCAGTCCATGCCATGGAGCTTTTGTTTGCCTTTTATGAAAGTGCAAAACAGGGCGGATGCAGCGTGAAGGTGAAATAAAGTGTTGAAAATGCACAAAAAAGTTTAAAAATAAAATTTAAATTTGGTTACTCTGTTTTTATAATAGCTGTTATAATACGCTTGTAACAAAGAAAAGGACTACTTAACAAACACCCCTTCAGAAAACGAAGGAAGGTTGCTAAGCAATCAGATTTCGGACAACAGCTAAGATTAGCGGGACCCGGTTTTTGGAGGAAAAGACAAATGACTACTTTAAAAGCTGAAAAAAGAAGTATGGATGTAAAGGCAAAGAGATTAAGAAGAGAAGGATTTGTTACAGGCAATGTATTTGGCCGCGAGATTGAAGGTTCTATCCCTGTAAAGGTAGTAAGGACTGAATTGGACAAGGTTTTAAAGACCGCTCACAAGGGAAGCCAGATTATGCTGGATGTAGAAGGACAGCAATATGATGTACTGATCAAGGAGATTGACCACAATCCTCTGGCAGGCAGAGTGGATGAGATTGATTTCCAGGCACTGGTAAGCAATGAGAAGGTTCATTCCGTTGCAGAAGTGGTATTACTTAACAGAGATAGTGTAGTTGCAGGCGTAGTTCAGGAGAACCTGAATGAGATCGCTTATAAAGCATATCCGTCAGCCTTAGTTGATAAGGTTGAGGTAGACGTATCTTCTATGAAGATTGGTGATACCTTAAGAGTAAAGGATCTGGAGATCGCAAAGGACAAGGATATTGATCTGATCACTGATCCGGAAGCTGTAGTCGCTACTGTTACGGTAGTGAAGGGTGTTGCTGAGGATACAGAGAGCACGGAAGAGACAGAGGAAGCTAAGTAAGGCTTGCATGAACAATATAGCTTAGAAAAAGCGGAAATAGAAAATTCCGGTATATCTGAAAAAGGTATGCCGGAATTTTTTTTGAAAGA
>ULUL01007792.1_pt1 | contig 47743 bp, 33 predicted proteins | sample 1958481 | NCBI WGS metagenome assembly ULUL01 (sample SAMEA4835759, study PRJEB28245) | human gut metagenome | biome: gut microbiome; material: fecal sample | place: Denmark | collected 2008 | reverse complement strand
CCAATAGTTTGTCCTAAAGCATTACCTGCCTGTTTCCAAGCCGATTGATTCTTAGCACGAAGAGTTTCTAATTCTTCTCTACTTTGATAACGATTAGGTTCAGCACCATACTTAGCTAATGAATGATAATCTTCCTCTGTACCAGTAAACACTTCTTTACCTGTAAGATTACGAAACATGAAGTCGCCTTGTGCAGCTACATCAGGTTTGTATTTAGTAACAGTAGGAGCTTCTTTAGCCATATTAACAGAATTAGCCCCACTAGTTAGTGGAGCTTTTTCTACTGATATATTATCAAACATGTTTGGCATACGCTTACTTCATTAAGTCGTTCATTTGATTAAGTATAACTTGACTAGGAGTTTCACCTGTAAGACTAGAATACATTCGATTAAAGAATTGAAACACTTGTCTCTTAGTATCTATATCTAATTCATTTAGATTACCAGTAGCACCTGCCATTATCATAGCCTTCTGCATAAGCGGACGAGCAATCACTTGTTGCTCTTCTATGGGGGAATTTGCAATAGAACCATTTCTAGCACTAATCAAATCTATATCTTCTTTAACAGGAGCAAGAACAGCGTTAGCTTGATTGTTTTGAAGCATACGTTCAAATAATTCACTTTCAGTAATCTTAATTACAGGAGAATCACTAGCATCGAGTATTTGATACAGGTTGCCATCAGTAACAGCTGAATAACTACCGTCTCCAAATTCACTATCTGATAAACGATAACCTCTTTTAAGAGCGTTATTGTACTTAATAGAATTGAGAGTGTCCCATGCTTTAACAGCAGGCAAAGATTTAAATCTCTCTATCTCATCATTAAGTACAGCACCTGTAATCATATAGTCTCCGGCTACTGCGTTCTGTATTCTATCTTCCATATCAGAATCAGGATTCTTACCAACATTCTTACCTGTCTTTACAGTATAAGGAATATTTAAGAATATACCATATTCACCAGTAGAAGCAGAACTACACCAACCGTTATTAATATTCTTCTTCTTAATTTGTGCTTGAATAGTTTGCATGATAGCATCTCTATCTCTACTATCTTCAACAACTTCAAGAACTCCTTCTTCATTACGTTTCTTAATAACTATACTTCCTGGATTAGCAATACTAACCATATTCATAACCCGTTCATTATAGTCTTTTAGTTGTTCAGATTCAAAGCCCTGACCTAAAGCAACAACATGAGGCGGTAAGTCAAATACCGCTAAGTCTACATAAGTAGGAGGAAGAGTTTTAGATACTCTTTCAGTCGCAGCATTAGATATTTGTGCAGCTTTCTCATATACATAGGCTATTGAGTTTTCATCACTTCCGGCAGTTGTTATCTCTCCACGACCAAGTGCTCTAAAGCCAGCCATAAATGCAGTGACTTTACTACCATAATATTTATTACCATGATAGACTTTATCAGCTCTAGTAAATGATTTAGGTTCTACACCTTCATTAGTAAATCCAATAGGATTAACTTTTAATACTTCACTTATTTCAGGAGCTAAACGAGTATAAGCATCTTTACTAATACGAATATATTCTTTATCCCCTATTTTAGAGAATGATACATCTTGTCTAGTAAGACCCATATCAACCCTTAGTTTAGATATAATAGCAGCTTTACTAGCTTCGTTAATAGGATTAACAAGAACTGTATCGAAACTATTACCTTGCGAATCTGTGAATAACTTGTTCATTCTATTAGCATATTCACGTTGCATAGGATTATTAGTATCTGCCATATTTCCATTACTAAGTCTCTTACCTAAGAAATCAGATGCAAACTGTTCATCTTGTGTAAGATGTCCTTTCATAGCATCTAATCTATTATTAGCGTTATTAATACCACTATAATAATTATATGCTTCATCCAATGCTTGCTTCTTAGCTGTATCAGACAGATTGCTATTATTAGCAATACTTGACCTTAATTGAGCATACGCTTTATCTAATGGAACAGATTTAGATATTCCATAAGTAGCAAACATATTGGCTAATTGACTATTAAGTGTATTCAATTGTGACGCAACCTTAGCAGGAGTATCAGGTTCTACTTTCTCTTTACCACCAACTGTTTGCATAGAAGGTAATAATTCAGGTTCTTTACCAGTCTTAGGTTTAGCAGCAGCTTTACGTGCGGCAGCTAATAGATTAAATCCTAATTCAGGACTAATTCTACTTTCAGTTCTACGATAAGCAGAAGCAGCATATCTAGGAGCAAATAGATTCTCTTCAAATTCTCTCTGTGACATAATAGTTCCATCAGGCTTAGTAACAAGATTGTTCTTATTACCTTTATTGGCTTTCCAAACATTTACTTTATAGTCTTGTTCGAGAGAAGCACGAGCACCAGGAGTTTCATTTAATGCAGCTTCAAATGCAGCACGTATCTTTTCCTTAGATAACTGTTGAATACCACTGGAAGTTTTAAGATAAGGAATATCACCAGCAGCAATATTTCCTTGACCTTCTTTAAGATTACCTTCTGCATCACCCCATACTAACTGTTCACCTGAACTAGAATCAACACCAACAGTAGACAATACTTTCTGATATAAAGTATTATAATCTATTTGTTCAACAGGACGATAATTAGGTTTGAATTGATTACCGCCTATTACTTTACCTGTTTCATCTATTTGGTCTTGATAATTATATTTGTTCTGTTCCAATGTATAAGCCTTAACATCTCCATCATAAGCATCACTATTAGTAACTTCGTCTTGGAACTTTTTAAACTCTTGTTGATAACGCTCACGACCAATAAGTCCTGGATTACTAGCAACTTCTCCGGCTAATCTTCTTGCAGTAGTCAATGCAGTAGCATAACTACCTTCTTGAGCACTTGCTTCTATTTGAGTATTAACATCTCTCGAATATTTATCGAGCCACTCATTTTCAGCTTCGTTTAATTGCTTATTAGCAAGAAACGTTTTAATCTGATTACTAGTTTCAATAGCAGTATCATGTTTCTGTTGTAGAGTATTTAACGTACTATTGTAAACATCTAAAGGAGCGGCAACCCGCTCCCTCTTTTGATAACCAGCTGTTCTAATATCTATCGGCATAGTTATATTATTTATAGTTAAGCAATCTTTTTCTTACCACCACATCTGAATAGACTACTACGTACTTTACTCAATCTACCTTTATTCTTATCCATCAATTTTAAGAATAATTCCATTTGTTCAGGATTTGCAGACATTATAGCGGCAGTAGCATTTTCTTCTGAACGTCTCTTATCCATACCTAATTGATAATCTCTAACTGCGCTAGTAAGACCTTCAATTATATTAGTACGATTATTAGCTCTTGCTTGAATCTTTTCGTTTTCGGTTTGAGTAACTGCATTATCATAAGCGTTTAATACTTGATTGTTTGCAGCTTCTACTCCTTGACGATTAAGAGCAGAACGATTGAGAAGGTCTGTCTCAACATTCTCTTTAATACCTCTTAATTTATTACGTTCGAGAACTCCACGATTAGCTAAAGATTGAATACGAGCAATCTTTCCTGACGAACTAGAAGTATTAGAATCAATAATTCTAGCCATATTTCTTTCAGAATTTCGACTTTCAGCTAATTGTGGATTTATATTATAAGTAGTTCTCATCCTTACAGGAATTATAATTCTAGGTCTAGTAGGAGCTTGAATATTATTAATACTGTTCTTATTAGTAACACCACTTATAATATTACCCAATGCTCCAATACCGGCACTAATAGCTTCTCCACCTATACCGCTCATAAAGTTTCCAAATCTACTAGATTTAGATAACGGACTAGTACTAGAACTAATAGAAGCTCCAACAGGCTTACTTGGAACTACACTATTAGTCTTAACAGAATTCATATTAGCTTTAGTCAAAGCATTAGGAGCAAAACTGCTACTATAATCCTTTTCTAAACCAAAATTATTATAGTTATCCTTTAACAATCTTGTCCTAGAACCAAGAGCTGATTTCTTTAATTCAGGATATTTCTTATATACCTTAGCTCTCACATCAGAACGACCATGAAGTCCAGCTAATCTAAGAGCATCACGAGCATCAGCTTTAGTAGGAATAGGATAACTACGACCACCGCCTGCAAAGTCTTTAGACTTAACACTAGGATAAGGTTTCTTATCTGAACCGTAATCTTTCTTACGAGATAATCCTCCTAGCTTTTTCTTACCAGTTATTGTTCTCATATTTCTTTTCTTTTTAGTACCGTCATCTTTAAGACTATTTCTATCTTTAAATGACTCTTGAGCATTAAACACTTTAGAAGGCTTAGCACCTCTCTGAACTAATTCAGCCGGACTATTACCATTAAGTATAGGTTGAGCACTAAACACTTTAAGTTGTTTAGGAGTAACCTGTACTACTTCGCCACCTTCAGCTTCAACACCTGTCTTACCTGCATCAATAACAATACCTCCAGTATTGTGTTTACGTCCTTTAAGAAGAAACGAATCTTTCTTAATAGGAATAGCAGTACCACCCTCGACAATACGTAATTCAGCTCCTTTATGGGGGAAGGTTCGTACTTTCCCGCCCTTAGATAAGTATTGGCTTAAGAACTGTGACCTCTCTTCTTCGGACATCATGTTCTCATTTTGAGCACTGGCTAAAGCCTGATTGTCTTGTAGGTTTTGAAGACGCTCTTGTCTTAACCTTTCGGCTTGTTCAGCTTTCTTCTTCTTACGATTGCCTATGATACCGCTAACAATACTAGTACCAACAGAAATCGCAGTACCTATAAATGCTTTAGGTCTTTGTTCATTAATACGTTTCATTATTCTCTGTATTTATTAACATAACATTCAATCTTCTTAATCTCTATCTTAGCTGTTCCGTCATTAATTACAAAACGCACACCTAGATATTTACCATTAATAAGATTGGATTTAAATGGTTCGTAGTTCTTATCAACATCAACAGTCAACTTACCAGTAAGTCTATCTATTGGATAATTAGTAACTACTTCGTTTAGAACACTACGGAAATAATTATAATTCCATTTACCATGTTCATAATAAGGTTTAGCCGTATCGAAAGTATTACGTTCATTAACAGTAATATCTTCAAGTCTACTTATCGAAGTATTACTAAACAATAGTATCTTATTACCTGCAAAGTTAATGTCGTTAGCTTTATATAAGTCATAACTTATGTAGTTAAGTACTTTAATAGTATCGTATTCAAGATTGAATAATACATCGACTACCATAGTATTATTATTGTCTCCTACATAGAAAGGATTCTTATTAGCGGCTATCTCAAAGTCTTTATATTTAAGATAACTCAAAGGCTTTACAAATCCTAATTGACCTATAATATTCTTCTTGTTGAAGGAACTAATATACAAATTAGTTTTTGTATTATAAAATCCTCTACATAAATAAGTATGTACACTTATCCAAGTATTAGTGACGAAATTGTAACTAAGGGTAAAGTCTGAAACATCCCCCATAAAGGAGCAAATCAACCGATTATTCTCCTTATCCATTCCCATTAGTATTTGAGTATTACTAGTTAAATACTCATCTAATATAGACTGTACTCCGTCACCTAAGTCATTTAGATTCTTCTCATCAAATCTATATAACCTCTTCTTACTTCTGTCTAAGAATATATAGCCAGCTTCATTACATACGTATGCTTCAAAATCTTGTAGACCACCATATCCTTTTTCACTAGTAAATACCTCTTGATAATCAATATCAAAAGCATCAGGCATTAACATTTGAACATCTTTGTCTTTAGTATAAAGCGTATTATCTCTATTAAAGATAAACATTGAATGTTCGCAATGAGCTATAAGATAAGTGCCAATACCAATAACGTTAATGATATCACCTTTATTTTCGCTAATTATCTTATAAGCATTAGGTCTAAATATTCGCCATTTATTCTCTACTGATTCATCACTAATAACATCGCTTCTACGAATAGTTTGACAGTATTCTGTAACAAAGTTACTATATAATAATTCATTATAATTAATAAATTTCTTACCTGCATAATCAAGATACATACTACTTATTTCAAATGTATCATTAATAGTAGTAGGCAATAGATGAATCATACGAACATTCTGAACAAAAGAATTATCATCAGTATGAATAGTATAATATCTTTCATCGGGAGATGTCTTAATAGTCTTAGCAAATAACGGATATAGCGAATAATAATTAAGAATTATTCTACTTATAGGAGTATTACCTACTCTTTCACTATTCCAATGTACTCTAGGGAAATTAGGATAAAGATTAGTATTATCCGTAGCTTTTTTAGGTATTGGGTCAGTAGTATCATAGTATACACCATTACGATTAAATGCATAAACACATGCTGTCATAAAGTAATAATTATAATTATAGATATAATCTTCATAACCATAATTATAAGTATCTCCTGTTGAACCAACATACTTAATATAGCCAAGTGGAATAAGGTCTTTATTCTCCGACATATATAAGTTATCACTTATATTAAGTAATAAGCTATTTACATAACCTCTACCATTTGCAGTATAGAATCCTAACTTTAATGACTTATTCAAAACAAGATTAACAACAGCTTCTCTACCTGCATTATTATCATCTTTGCTATCAGCCATTATAATAGTAGAGCTTTTAACAGCTCTAATATCTCCAAATTCTTCTGAAGGACGAGATTGATTAAAATCAGTATCACTACTATAATAGTCAGTAAACATAGGACCTTTATAGGCATTACCCATAGTATAACGACTATCAGTAATAAAGATATTACCAGCACCTGACTTCTTTATAATATCAAATTCAGGATAATAGAAACGAATATTATTAACTTGTTCATTAAATGCAGTATTAAAATCATCATCTCTACGTACAGGAACACCTTCACTAACTAATATAGGTTCTGTCTTTTCATAAGATATAAAATATCCTACGAACTCTTTTCTCATAGGTATGTTGTCAAATAAGAATTCTATCTGATGAATTCTTCTGTAACTAGGATATCTAGTTCCTCTAAACATACGATTGCCATTATTGTTTTTATAAAGAGCAATACCATTAGAATTATATTTAGGAAATATATTACAGAATCTTACATTACTAATGCTATCAAATATATTAACTACATCGTGTGCATTATTAGTATTAATATTACCATATTGACTTTTATAAGCATCAAATTTAGTCTTAATATCAGATATTAGAGTGTCTTCATTTATATCCATTGTTAGTGATGTATTACCTTCATTAGCTGTACCTAAACTAATAGTCTCTGAATAACTCATAGTATTAGGAATATTAATACCGTCAGTAATATTACCATTAGGATATACATAATGTACGAAGAAGTTATATACGCATTGATTAATTGCATACTTAGCACTATCTGAATAAAATTCTGTATCTTCAGGTTTAGTTTCACTATCTAATATCTTAGGAGAAGCAAATCCGAAAGCATAACTAATATAACCTCCTTCAGGACCACTAACACGAAGTTCTTTATACTTATCATTATTATGTAATTCAAGGAACTCGCTACCACTAGAACGAATACCACCTTCGCTTATTGCTAATACATCGTCTTTACCAAAAGTAGGAATATCAAGAAGTAAACCGTCATAATTACTAATTCCGTCAAGATTAAACTTCTTATTCTTTTGGAAACAAATATATAAGTTACCTAATACTCCTTCATAGGCTTTAGTACTTTCAACACTTACTCTATCATAAATAGTATAATCTTCATTACCTGTGTAATCATAAGTAGAAACAGTCCTTAGATAATTTATAAATGGAATAACTATCATGAACTCTTTCTCGGCAGTTATAATAGTTTGATTCCCTTCTTCTACTGTTTCTTTAATATAACCAACAGGATAAGCCTTTAAGTCAGTAAATGTTTTAGTAGAACTTAAATCTGCACTAAGACTACTTATAACATTAAAGTCAACAGTATAACTTTCATCAATATTGAAATCGTCATCTGTTGGTTCTCTATCTACTTTCCATTTATATACTGTTTCATGTATTCCTTCAATTTCATTTATTAAGTCTTGTGTAGATTTATTTTCATTGTTGAAATTAACAGATAGATTAGGAAATAATTCATCTATTGTATGTCTACTAGTTTCGCCTTCACTATTAATAATTAAAATAGCATCTTCTCTACGATGCCAATAACTATCGTCTAATCTACTATATTTAGTAGCAAACATAAACTTATTCTTAGATACATCATATGCAATTCTAAGTTTATCTCCTTCGGTTAATCCTCCTTCAGCTTGTGTCTTAACATCATTTATTGCTCCTGTGGGATTAATTGTTTCATATTCATCAATAGTATATATAGTTGAATTAGGAAACTTAGCTTTAATAATATCTAATACTCCTCCATAGTCCACATAAGCTGTTTGAAAAGAACGTCTAAATTTCATTCCTTTATCAACAGGACTTCCAGTAGACATATCATATATTTTATAATAAAAGTCAATAGGATTATAACGGTCGTATTTTAATTTATATGTTTCTTCTCCAATAGTAATATCTCCTAAGTAAAACCACATAGGCTCGATAATTTCTCTAGTATCTATATTTAAGTCAAATTCTTCAATTGATACTACTTTAAAATCGTTACTAAAATCTCTTTGAATATTAGGAGCACTATAAGGAGTGCTAGTAAACAAATCATTAGTACGTCCATATCTTACGTAAGGATGACTTACAAATCCTAAATTTACTATACTAGAATATTTATCAGGATATATCTCATCATAGTAAGTACTTCCGTATCTACTAAATTCTAATATATACCAATCTTTATCATCAGGTTTAACAACTACGGCAGTAGCAGCTTCATATAAATTATCTGCATCTTGATAAGAAACATAGAATGGAGTAGTATGACTATCATAATTACTATTTTTATAGAAAGCTCTAATAAAGTCTTGGGATGAAATCATTAAACAATAAGTACCGTAACTATTCTTACCAATACGAGTAAGGAAGAACTTTCTAGTAACTTCTTTATATTCACTACCGTCACCATAAGCACGTCCTTTAATAGTCACTACATATCCTTTATTAATATCAAACGTTCTAGGATTATTAACTATTGACGAAGTTGCAGCTCTAGTAACACTACGTCTCATTATAGATTTATTTCCGATAAAATCTTTAACTCGAACTTGTATATTACTAGTATCAATAGAACTTACAAGACTATTAATGTTTTCTTCCTTATAGTTAGCTACATACAATCTATTGTTATAGTTACATAAGGTTTTTACATTATATAGATTAAAGAAAGAACTAGTAATATCATCTAAACTAAATGTTTCGTTATAAACATCGTCTATTGTGATTCTACTAGTTTTAATATCTATGTCAGAAGTATTATATACTTTAGTATCTCCCTTTTGAGTATTAATTATATAACCTATTTGATAAGCTGTATAATTAAGACCTGAATTATCTATTTGTAACCCTAGTTCGATATTTAAATTTACCTTTTCAGTATTTAGATTAGTATCTTCTTTAAAAGTAAAGTTTCCTATCTTATAGTTAACAGGGAGATTACCGCTACTGTCGTCATAGCCAAAACTATTATCTTCGATAGTAGTTTGATTTCCTTTATCCCATACTAATACAGGAGTTCCAATAGGAAACCAACCAGTATAATCGCTTCCGTCTTTATATCTAATAAAGAAATTATATATTCCTTTATAGATAGCACTACCTGATACTAACTTGGAGTTATTAAGATTAGTCTTAGGGATATTAGGAACTAATGTATATTTAATATCGCTTCCACCTTCTAGGTAATTAGGTTTATTAAGATTAATTATCTTTAATGGAACTTCTTCATCAGAATTAAGTTCAGTAATAGCAACAATTAATTCATTATTCATATTATAGGTATATGTACCTATAACTTTACCGCCTTGATAATTCCAATTAGTAGCAACTTCCGTAATAGCCTTAGTAGATTCTTTATATCTTCTAATCTTACTATTATTAGTAAAGATGACTATTTCATCAGAGCAAGAGATAACACCGACTATCTCTTCATTTTCACTTAATGTTATAATTGTCTCGATTGACTGTTCGTTCTGAATAGAATTACCGTCACGAGAAACCATAGCATTAACAGCATGGGTCATTGAACCATTCTTAATGGATTCATAACCTCCGTCTTTGTTTAACTCCTTAACTATCTCCATTAGTCTCTAGGTCTAAATGTTGCATTATAAAAGAACGACGCCCAACCTTTATAGGCATTAGCATCTTGATTTTCATTAATAACAGAAGCTCTTGCTCTGTCACGAGAATCTCTCCATAATAAATATGGATTAACTGGCATAGCACCTTGTAGAGAATATACTTGATGTTTAAGTCCTCTACTTAGTAACTTCCACATACAAAACCATTCAAGAGCTTCGATAAGTTTTCCGTTATCAGGTATAACAGGAATATTACAATGAAAAGTATCACTATATACAGTCTTAACTGTAAGATAGGATACTTTAACAACATCTGTATCAAAGTTTAATTGAATAGCATTAGCGTCACGAAGATAAACGTAATTACGTCCTTCATAGCTTTCAGGGTCTACTTCAACAGTACGCTTACTTTCTCGTTCCCTAGATTTCTCTCGGTCTTGAGTGAAGTATTCAGTAGTACCTGAAGAGCAACCACAGTTTCCTTTCTTTATGGGGGAAACCTCACACCCGTCTGCATACACTTTAAATGCGTTCATACAACATGGGAAATAAGCAACTCTATCAACAACTTCAATAGTAGTTTCCTTTTCTTCATATTGAAGAATACCCATTTCATTCATAGCATCTATACACCAAGCACCAACTCTAGGTATATAATCGCTACTCATAATATTGAAATCATTATCAAGTCTTGCGATAATAGTTTCTATTGAAGATAGGTTTTTGTTCATTGTTTCTAATATATTTTTGAGTATAACTTGGGTCAAACTTAGAAATAAGAGAGACACGATTGTTAATATCAGTATCAAGATTTATTATATCTTCTACACTATGACATTTTGCAAGTAGTTCAGCATTTGTAACATTCATGTGATTATTTATACCACAAAACTTAAATACTGTCCTATTCTTAACTGCACCGTCAATCATAATAACTCTACAAGACCAATCCGAATTATTATAAGATATATATTTAACACCGTCATATTCCTCTCCTTTTGCAATAGCTTCAAGATGTTTCTTTTTATTATAAGGCGTAAGTCCTTTAATAATAAGTTCTTCTTTATTTCTTCTAGTTTCTACAAAGTTAATACGTTTTCTATGCTTAATAACTTTACCGTCAGCAGTAATATGTGATTCAGTTCTTTTTACTCTTTCTATAATAAGGCAACCTATTTTCTTCTCAAACTTATAAATCTTTCCTCTCAATACTTGCCTTCCTATTTCTCCAAAGAACAGGTAACAATACTTTTTGTATTGTTCTCTTGTAATTAACTTACGCTTCTTTAATACATCTTGTCTTATCTCACAATCTTTTATCTTACGAAGCACTCTAAAGTATTGCTTTAGATTACGGTAAAGATTGCCATATCTTAATTGTTTTACATCCGTAAACTTAACATACTTCTCATCTATGGCTTTCTCCATTTTTTGATTAGTATCTAACTCATCTGTATTCCATTCCCAGTAGTTATATACACATATATCAAATATGGCTTCAACAGCATTTCTATTTTGTTCAATAGAGTATTTAATTCGATAAAGCAAAGATTTATATCTGACTATATTGTGAGACACAAGGTCGTACTCCTCTTCACTTGTCTCTATAAAATGTGTATACATATTACGTATGTCATATCTATCTATTGCATTTACTTTCATACTTCTATCTGTTGTTGGTTTATATCATCTTTAACTGGAACTTCATTAGTTACTCTCTCAACATTAAGTAGATTACGTTTATAGATTACATCTTTAATACGTTCTACCATATCTTCAGGAATAATAAATTCATCATCATTATCAATACTTGATTCCATTTTTTCATTAGTTTCAATTGGAATTTCAGTAGGTATCTCAAATGGAGATTCAATGATAATATGACCTAATGGTTCAATAAGTGGATTACCATTACTATTAACATATAAATAACCATTGATATAATCATAACTTAAACTGGTACACATTCCTGGAAGAGCTTTATAAAATTGAGCATTTGCTTCCTTAATAAATGGAATAGCCATATTATCATATCCAACAGTACGAACACTAACAAATGGTAAATTGTTATCAAGACGAACTGGTCTAGGAACTCTATTCTTACTTCTCTTAACTTTATACTTAGTACTAACAAGAGTTTGGAATATATCTCCGTCAGGAACATTAATTAGACTTATCCTGTATCTTTGCATTAATATCTTATCGACATTAGCGTGACGTTGATAAGTCTGACGTATCTGTTCATTGAACGTATGAATAACTGCACTACGAATAGTACGTCTCGCAGTAAAGTTATTCGGCTGATGAATAGCATGAGCTATTTCAGATACAATTTGATTTAACGAACTCATATCACTATTATTTTGAATTAGTATTATAACAAATATAGTTATTATATTGGTATCGACAAGACTTTTACTAATAATTTTAATTCAGCACTTCTATCTAGCTTGCTAGCTAGCTTACAGATATTCGCGTTGTAAACATTTTTATACAAGTGACACATTTTAAGACCCGTGGTGGCACGCAATACTGTCGGATAATAGTAAGTTAAGGAAAGGTACTAAAGTCCTATGGTGAGCTTCTATGAAAGCGTAGGAAGGTGGGACATACTTTTTATTCCCCCATAAAGGATGTGTATACTGAAAGAGCCGACTATCTCTAGTCGGCTCTCACTTACTACTCTCACTAATAGTACTTACTTTGGATATTGATTAGGTTCATTATCTTCAAGTTCTATAAACTTTCGATAGTCTATATTGAAGAACGCCAATATTGGCTTCATAATCCAGCTCCAAAATACGAAGCTAAGAATAATAGAATTAAGTACTACCTTAACATCACCTAACTTTAATGAGAAGTATATTATTCCCATTAATACAGCACATACAAGAGTTATCACTCTTTTATTCCAAGTACTTACTACTTTATCTCCATTAAGTTTGTCAACTAGTTTAATTACTAGATATGCTAGTACATTAACACAGATAACAAATGCGAAATCGAAACTAGTAGCAGTAGTACGTAGAATCTCATTAAGTATATTCCCGAAGCCCATATTACAGCAAGAATAACAAAGTACCAAGAATAATAGTTAACAACACACCTCCTACTTTTATGTAGGTAACAACTTTTGCAGGAAGAACGCTAGTAGCTTCTTTCCATACAAATGCTATAATAGTAATAGCTATTACAGCAACAAACAACACTTTCATTAAGATTCCCATAAGCATTAAGTTTTATATTACAGATGCAAATATAGGATTTTATTTTAAAAAGAAAAGAGAGACTACTATTATTTAGTAATCTCTCTTTTGTATTAGTTCTTGCAGGTAACTCATTTATTCCATTTATAAGATTTATCCAACTTCCGCCAGTATAACTAAGAACCCCGTCCTTAGGTATTCCAGAAACTCTAACTTTATACGTAGGGGAAGGAGAATTAGTATAGCCTAACCAAAATCCTTTATCATAATCAAAAGATTCATCAAGATATATCTTACTATCAGTTCTTACTATACCTTTATTTCCATAGTCTCGAAAAGTAGTAAAATCAACTAAATAACCATTAGCTCCACTATTAAGTTTATAAGCCGAGTTATAAATAACTCCATGATTACCATGACCGGATATATCGGGAATATGACCTAGAATCTTGTAACTAGAATTAGGAGCATGTAATAGTCTAGGAGACAATATACACTTAGGTTCGTTATCATCAAAAATCCAAGTCGCTGTACAAGTAAATATCATTTGTCGTTCAACAACATGTGGAGTACTAGGTAAAGGACTTCCATTAAGTTTAGCATTACTAACAGTATAAATATCTTTAAGAAGATTGCAATCGTTAAATGAACCTATTCTAGTAATACTAGAACCTAGTTTAATTTTGTCTCCTCAAGATATTTCATTATTATTCTCATCTTTGAATTTTAATAAAACAGGATACGGCTGTACAATATCTTCATATCTAACATATTCTTGAATAGTAATATTTATATCTTTTGGAAATACTAAAGGTATTTCTAATCTATAATAATTACCACTTGAATCTTTAGTAGGAGTATAAGATTTTCCATCAATAACAACATTAGTTACTTCATCTGAATCTTTATAAGGAGGAACAATATCCAATATTAGATTACCTGTAATAGAAGTAGAATAAAATTGTCCATTTACTAGTTTCAATGTTGTACCGTCAGTTTCCCTAATATTTGCAGTAACTGAATATTTAGATACATTAGCTTTAATATTAGGATTCCATTGAACATAATCACTATCTTGTTCAATAACTAAATTTATCTTTTGAGGAGACTTCTTAATACCATAGAAGATTACATCATAGATAAAATCTGTATTAGATTTTTCAATAGTGATATTATTAAAGGCAGTAGAAGAAACTTTGGATATTTTATAACCGTCAAGAACAGTAATACTAGTTTTAATATTACTTCCTATTGAAATATAATCTCCTACTTTTACTACATTTGAATCTTTATCTAAATAGACTATATTCTTAATATCTATATTACTCTTAATAACAGGTCTAAATTCAACCATGTCTTTATATAAAGTTCCTGCCTTATATTTCTTTAATTGACGTTCGATTAAGAACTTATTCATAGAATAAGGAAAGGACATAAGAAAATAGATAGCTCCATTAAGAAATCTACTATCATTATCTCTAAAAGTACCAAGCCATAATTTATCACTATCGACAAATGTAGATTCAATATCTATATTTTGACCATTATTTATATATTTAGACTGATAATATATTGCTCTTATTGTATCATCTATGTTAACTATATTTCTATGTCCAAAAGAATAAGAAACATCTTCTCTATTACCTGATATTAAATTAAACATAAAAGCTCCAACACTTTGTGATTTAGATTTAGATAATACGCAAGCATCAGAGCTACTTTCAGTATTTATATTTATTTTAGTTCTTATATAATCAATAATAATAGTATAATCCTTATAAATAGGCATATTGATAACTTTACCAAAGTCATTAATACCGTCAAGGCAAAGAGCACCTTTATTAGAAGGAATGATTTCAATAGTTAATCCTATCCAATCAAGATTAATATCATTGTATCTAAAGTAAAATCCTAAAGTAAAAGTGCTATCAACAGCTTCGCTTGCAGGAATATCATATATCCCATCTTCTTTAAAAGAAATACTTTGTTCTTTATCTGAAGAAATATAACTATATATTATTTCCGTCTTTATTCCTTTTATTTTTACTTTAAAACCATTTGTAGCTTTAAGTCTACTATGATAAACAATATAATAATTACTTAGTTTTCCTACAACTTTAATAGAGTTACCGTCTTTAATAATTCCCGTTTGGTCTTTATGAACTAACCAATAATCATTCTTAAATTCCTCCGTATATCTTCCAACACCACTCTCTCCTTTCCAGCCAATATTAAATAACTGCAAGTCTCGACCATTACCACTGTAATCAATAAGTTTATCATTAAACTCCCCATGATTATCATTAGTAATACCTTGTCTTTCTATATTACAATATATATCGGCTTTAAGCGTTCTATCTAAGTTAAAGTAACCAATAATAAGATTAATATCGTCTTCAGTAGCTTTACCTAGTAATGCAAACGTCCAATAATGAGCTACTCTTGATGTTTCAACTACATTATCTTCACCATTTATATATCCTTGTACACTAAATTTTCCTTGCGATAAATTACCGGTTATATCTATGGAATAATCGTTTTTATCTCCTAATATAGTATTTATTATATGACTATTTCCAGCACTAGAATGATTAACATCATATACTACATATCCATATATTCCAGTCTTACCAATATTGGCAACATGATTTCTTACATACTCATGTCCTATGGGTTGTCTAATATAATTAGTTAATGCAGCAGCCGTAGCACCTCTCAAAGTTATTTGATGAATCATACTAACGATAGTAAAGTCTTTAGTAACTCCCATTTCTTGAAGAGTCTTTTGACTAATAATCATGTCGTTTACTCCGTCAGTAACGAAAGCACCTTCATATTCAGGTAAAATTTCAATAGTAATATCACAATCGAAACTAGTCTCATTTTCTATTCTAGGAGTTATTGTAAATCCTATCCAACTATCATTAGAAATTGAATCAGTAGGAGCTAATGATTTAGGTAATTCATGAATACCATTGTCCAAATCTAATAAACTTTGATAAACTGCATTTTCTGTTTTTATATATGAATATCTTAGCTTACTATCTCCTTTCAAACCACTTATTCTAATTTTAAAAGAAGGTATTTCTGTTATATCATATAATTGGTCGTTTTGCTTTACAAAACTAAATATTAAACCTCTATTCGTAAATAATATTTTAGTAAAATGTATCTTGTTATCATTTATATTATATATAGAATTATAAGTTGGTACTTTTTTCCAAGTTTTATTTATTCCGAATATAACAGGATAACCGTTATATCCACTCATACCTTCGTATGCAGCATTTAGAATCTCTAAATCTCCACCTGCATTAGGAATCTTATTCTTAATAATATTCCTATCAGCATCAGTATTCTTTTTACCGTAATTATCCCAAACTCCAATAAGTTTAGCTTTAAGCTCTGGTGGAAGATACGGTCTATCTCCACCAAGAGCATTGTTTTTAAAAGGAATACCGATACCTATACCTATACCAGTATTAGTACCCATATTGTAATGTATCAGCTTCAGCGTTATTAATTTGTTTAACTAACTCAACATTCCAACCGGAATATAGAACAGTAGTAATAGGTTCTTCCATACCTGCAAGAACTACTTCAACTGTTATAGGGTCTTCGGTAATGTTCTTTAATAAGAACGGTTCTTTACCACCCATTCCATTAGGAATAGAAAACTCTGCAACAGCTTCAACTTTACCCATTATAGAAATCTGTAAACTATTAGCTGAATTAGCTCTGTTATAAATACGATTATCCATGATAATTACTTTTAAATGATTATTAATTACTCTTTGTAACCTTCCCCCATAAAGAGATATGATAACTGTAATTATCACTCCTTTATGGGGGATGCTACAAGAAACTAAATTTTGTTTAATTACACAATACTATTATTAACTTTTTAATCTGTCATTCCATTAGCCCAATCAGTAGGAATACTTGCAGAATTACTAATATTAGACTTCTTCATTTTATAAAACACATTAGCTCTATTAGAAGCACTTAAAGTATTAAGCCAATTCCAAAATTCCGGAACACTACCAACAGTAGAAACAGCATTATAGAATAGACCAGTCACATTAGTAAGTCTTTTATGTTTATCAACATTGAATAATGTAGAATTTATTTTTTTAGGACTTCTATCTAACCAATCTCCTACGGTTTGTCCACTAGCAAAAGCATAACTAATATTTCTAAGATTAACATTCTTATTAAATAAGTTTCCGTCTACTTGTTGTCCCATTTCAGATGTTGATTCAAATTGTGCAGATAAGAACATCGAAGATATGTCTTGTAACTGTATACAATTTACAAAAGAATCAATAGGTAAGTTAATATGTGCAGGAATAATACAAAAGTAGAACATATTAGATAATGATATTAACTTAGTTAACTTAGAGAACGTATCTGCCGAATAGAACTCTCCGTCTTTTACATTACCAACATTCCATTTATATGGGTTTAATAATGGCATACGATAGAATGTATAAGACAAATCAGTAGCATTACTAATAGGATAGAATAAATGTGGCGGAATACGTCCTCTTAGTCCATAATCAAGATAATTATATCCAACTATTCCATTAACTCTACCACTACCAAAGAACACTCCATTTACTTGCATATTATTGCCATTAGTGCAATAATAGAATAAGTCAGGAGAACATATATAGTTAAGTACTTTCTTATTAGCATTAGCATCAGAAGGTGGAGCAAAAGAACCAGCGTTATCTTTAAATCTATTAGGTATAACAGGAGAACAATTAATACTTCCTGTACTAATTGCACTATAAAGAGCACTGTCTCTAACCATATCTTCTAATCCACTAAGACCATCAACACAATATTCATTCCAAGCAAGTTCATACTTATCGAAATCTTTATTCAAGATAACTCTATGAATATCTCTATTGTAGTTAGGCATAGTATGTTCGTCATCTAACCATTCTCTAGGGTCATAATTTGGATTAAGAATATACTTAACTGGATTATACTTTTCATTAGGGACTATTATATCTCCGTAATTACTAGGAGTAAGATTATCATAATTCATAGTATAACCTTGTGCTTCTGTACTTTGAAATCTTTCTAAACAATAAGACATATTAACTATTGTCTTTCTAGGAAGAGTTCGTTGTTTACTATAAGTAATCTCTACTGGCATTTCAGCACTTTCAATCCAATTACCGTCACTATCTATACCATAGTTCTCTGTAATATTCTGACTAGCTGCATCTACTTCATTCCAACCTTTATAGCTAACATTAGAAGTTTGTTCCATATAGAATAGTCCATAAGGAATAAAACCTTTCTTAACGAAGCTAGTTTCTATTTCAGAGAAGCATCTATGAACATTAACTAGTTTACAATTAGAGAAGCCTTTACCAGTAAGCGAGTACTTACAATTCTTCATATCATAATATAGATATGATATATTAGTAAGATTATAATTAGTCTTAAATGAATTAAGAGGAAGCTCAATTACACTATTTGCAGGAAGAATTAGTTTAGAGAAAAATCCAGGTATTTCAACAATAGCACTACAATTAGTAAATACATCGTATGGGAATACTTCATCTTCTTCTTTAATAAACTCTTTAGTAAAACCTTGAAAACATCCTAACGTAGACTGATTAATAGCTTGCTCTCCTGTTATATACTTCAATGAGTTCTTCAATCTACTAAACATCGAATTATGAATAGGAAATGTAATAGTAGAATTATCTCCAATAGAGAACGAATTATAGATACCGTATAAAGCAGTAGGAAATCTAAGATTAACCTTATTCTTAACAGTACCACCAAATATATTATATAAAGAACCATTAGATTTAATAAGTTCTTTAAATGAATCTTGTATATATTTTAATTTAGTGTTTTTATAGAATAAGGGACAATACATTACTCCGTCTTCCACATCTTCATCAGTTGTTTGATTAAAGTAAATATTAGACCCATTAAACATATTAGTTATATATTCTAGTTCAGGTAATCGTACAAGTAAATTTCCTGAATTAGCTGCAAATAAATTATTTGCAATAGTTTCATCATTAGGAGAACTATTAATATTATTTACAAATTTAATGTTTGAAATAATATTGTTTAATCTAGTTAACTTAGAATCTACATTTCCTTTAAACTTAGCTAAGAAAGTAGAATCAGTATATTTAGTTCCACTAAAATTAAAAGCATTGTCTATACGTTCTAAACTAACAAGAGGACTAAATAAACCATTATGTTCAGTAGAACCATTTTCATAAGTACTGGTAAATATTTTAAAATCCTGAGCAGGTAATCCCCAAAATATAGAACTCATATCAACAACTTTAGTACAGTGATTGAACATAGTTCTACGAGGACTATCTAATAAATTCCATTTAATATTTGTAACACTAGCAAAACAACTACTAAGAATCGTAACGTTATCACATTTATATAAGAAATAATAAACGTCATATATACTACAATTAGTACCTCTAAGCATATTAGTACAATTAGTAGTACCAATACTAAAGTTAGTAGATAAATTAGTATTATTTCTCCAATCAACAGAACCTTGTTCAGTATTAGTATCTGGACCAAACCATTCGCCATTATAATCAGGAGTAATACCTTCTACCTTTTCTTTAGGTTCGTGAATATAGAACTTAGAACATTGATTGAATACACCATCACCATTAAGACTAATATGTCCAAATACTCTCTTTAAGTTAGAACAGCCAACAAAGAACGCAGAACCTACATTGAAAGGATGTTCCTTATTATTATTAAACTTAAAGTAATGTACACCTTTGGCGTTTTGAACACTTAATTGTAAGTCGATTAATTGACTAACATCAAATATCTTATTACCGTTATAAGTAGGAATTGCAGCATTACCATATTGTATAGCTTCAACTTGACTATTAGTTATATTCAATGTCCTAAGTTTAGGAAGTTCAGACGCAGCTTGAATATCGTTAGCTGTATTAGTATTAGACATATTAAGTGCTTTAATATTAGGAGCGCCTACAATATAAACAATAAGATTCCTATTTGTACATGACGATATATTAATTGTTTCAACATTATTACAATTAGATACATTAAATGTAGTTAAGTTACCATTATTTGTACATATAATAGACTTTAAGTTAGGACACGAAGTAATCTTAATAGTATGTAAGTCTCCTAGATTACTAAGATTTAATTCAGTAATCTTATCACAAGAATCAACAGTGACTGTTTTTAATCTCCTACAACCGGAGAAATCTAATGATTTCAAGAACGGTTGATTAACAAGACTAATACCTTCAACTGTTGAATTAGTAATATTCAAAGAAGAAAGAGAAGCATTAGGTAAAGATACAGAAGTTACAACAGAACTAGATATATTCAAGTCTTTCAACTTAGTGTACTTCTCTATATTAACTGTAAATGTGCCTTGTCCAGCATTACCACTCCAAAATTTAGTATTACTTAAATCAATATGTCGAACATCAGAAAAGTCTTCATCATTGACAAATATTGTTTCAAATGGAATAGGAGAATCACTAAGAGTATCGACAGACGATAAATCTAGTTTAGAGAAACTAGGAAGTTTCATACTAGACATGAATCTTTGGAATCTCATTCCACCTAATCCTTCTATATCGTTAATTTGAGGAGTATTATTGATAGTAACTTGTGTATTGAAAGAACTAATAGGAGATAATCTAATTTCAGTAGGTTTGCCTTCTTCTAAGAAATATCTAGTATCAGTAGTATTACCAATGTTAACTACAAATATAGCCGGACAATTGGAAGTAACAACCAGCTTAGGATTAGTTGCTTCTGCACCGCCTGCCGAAAACGTTCCTTTATTATTATAAGGTTGAATATTTGCAGCATTACTGTATTTAAACACTCCGTCAAAGAACCAAACGCGTTTCTTTAACCAGTCACGAACATATTCAACACGAGTACCATGTAAGAACTCTATATTAGCATAAGACGCTTCACCACCAGCTTCACCAACGTAAGCTGTAAGATACTTAACATTATAGTCATAATTAAATAGAAGTTCACCACAATTTGCTGTTTGAGCTGCAAAGTAATTATCTACATAATTATTAATATCTTTGCATATATTATCGTTGTTTCTCCATAAATCCCAAAGTCCTTCAAGAGAATTATCATATACACCAGTATTAGCAAATACAGTATCTCTTAATACATCCCACATACGAGAACTATAAGTATCATATCCACCGTCAGCAGCATTCTTAGTAATAACTAATGAATTAACATCATTCTTATCATTGTTACTAAATTTATCCAACCAAGCAGTTTTAGCAACAGATTCAAGAGCAACATTATCAAGTCCATTAGCCGTATCCATATCATAAAATCTAATAAACCATTTCTTACTTCCATTAATATCATAACATACAATAGTCATATTCTTACCAAGAGAATCGACAAGTCCGTATTTTACACATACTAATAAATAAGAAAAAGCATTTCTTATTGAGAACTTAGTATCAAGTTCAGCAGCAAGAGTAGACCAACTAGATTGTGCAGGATATTCACCTTCGGTTTCTTCATATCCTCCTACCGATTCATTCCAAATATACTTCTTAACTGTCGAAGTAGTCATTTGAGCAAAGATACTAAATAGTTCTTGTAGTACTCTCCAAATATTATCATCAGTAACAGGAGCGGTTGGTTCTAACCAGTTACCACCGTTATATTTAAACTCACCTACATGCTTTATAATAGATAAGTCATCTTGCATAAACAAAGCTAACGGTAATGTCTTATCACCGTCTACAATTATATTTGCATTTTCACCGAACTCATAAGAATAAACCTTACGTTGGTCTATGTTTCCAAACATTTCATCTTGAGCATAAGTATGATAAGAAGTAACAAAAGCAGGTAACTTATTATCTACATATTCTCCGGCCGTGTTCTTTATCTTAGTAGTAAAGTCTTTCATAAACCGGAAACCCATATTATAATAAGCTCCACGACCTAAGTTAAAACTATATATACCAAGCATAGTTTGAGTTTCCTCACCATCAAACTGAATAAGTAATATAATAGGGAATCCTTCAAGTGTTTGCTTAATAGTTACCTTATCATGAACTGTCTTATCACGAGTATCTACTGGACGGTGAGCTTCTAACTCTTCCATAGGTGGAGTTTTCTCGAATAAGAAATCCGAGTTATCATTAATCCATTTACCAATAGAAGCATTGTTAGCATGAGCACTATCTACAACATCGGCTTTAAGAGTGAACTGTCTTTCGGGAAACCAAGTCTCTTTAGGTTGGAATAACTCATAATCAAGGTTATTTCCGTCATCAGCTTTTAGCATCTTATCAAATCTTATTTCTAAGTTCTTAATAAGATTGTTCATAGTAGATGTACCTTGTTTAGAAACAGCGACATCAGTAGTATATTCAGAACTTGATTTACCAGAAGTTGGACTAAAGTAACTCATAGTACAACCAGTATACCAGTTATTATTCTGTCCACCTATTTCCTCAAATACAGCACGAGTAAAACCAGTATTAGCACAATTAATCAACATAATATCTACTGGAAGTACTTTAGTAGTATCAGAAATAAGACTATTAAAGTTAACATTAGCATAAGTCTGATTAATATCATCCCAAAGTGTTGAGTTTGGTTCAGAATCAGAAGTAGAAAAGAAGTTTCTTAACTTCATTCTGTTGTATTCTTTAAAATCTACACTACCGTCAGCTAATAGAGTTGCTCTAGCTTTTGAGTTCATCGCATTGATAACAATCTGTTTATCATTTGCAGGAACACGGAACAACTTAATATCATAGAAGTTAACATCAGCAAAATTCTGAATTTGTCCAGCATTACTAATATCACAGCCTAGATATATCTTTGAACTAGTTCTCCAAGTAAAGTCATTCTTTATTTCACGAGCTGTACTAAGAATACCATTAATAAAGATAGCAACAACCATCTTTCCTGGATTCTTATTAACTATAAAATCAACAGTATTAATAACATCTTGTTGTATCTTACAACTCATAGTCTCTTTAATATTACCGTCAGTATAAGACCAAGTAATATCTTCAAGACCTATTTTAATACCTTCCGAGAATTGCTCATCTGTATTGTAATCCCCTATAAAGAAGACTGTTCTATTTGAGAAAGGATGTCTATCTGACTTGAATGTACACGATATACCAAAGCCTTGTCTTGACCAGTTATTAAGAGTAGTAGTATCATCTTTAAATGGTTGTACGTCAATTACTCCATAAGCCTCTCCTGATATACGTAACATTGATTGTCCGTTCTTTGTTAAGAAACCTGAAAGAACACCATTAGTATTATATACATTTAGTTCAGTTGTAGCACCGCTAGGTTCAATAGCACCAGGAACTGTAAACAAAGGTTCATTACTTGTCCAAACTTTAGTAGTAGACACTTGTGGAAAACTTTCTTGACGAATATGCCAACTAGCGTATCTACTATTATTAGGATTTTGGTCAGCAATAAGTGCTTGAGAACTAGATACAACTTCACAAGCTAAAACAGTATCAGTAATAGGCTCACCTTTTTCAGACCAACAACGAAGAGTTATATTCCAATTACCTAATACTTCTCCTTCAGTTGGAATAGCATAACTAAATACTTGTTGTTTACCACGCTGCACATATTGGTTATTATTATAGTTTCCTTCATCAAAGTAACCTATATCTTTAACAATACCATTATGTTCTATTCTAACAGCATAATAGATAAGACTTATTCCTGCAAGATACGGAGTGAATGCAAATGATATATTACCGCTTTGAGAGAACTTAGTTCTTTCAACTCCTGAATCTACTTCTGCCTTACTAGTAATACCTTCTACAAGTACTACTAGGTTTACACCGTCTTCTACTACTACACGATTTGTCACCTTATCTGATTGAACAGTTTGTTCATTCATTGAAGTAAATGCTTGTGCCTGTATAGTATAAGAACTACCAGCAATAATACTTCCTAAATCCCATAAGTTAACATTGACTTGTCTAGGAGCAGTAGAAGTAGTTTTACCTAATTCAATAGTTTTACTAGCACCATTAGTTACATTAGTAACTACAAGATTAACATCTGAACCAATAATCTTACTAGTAATACTATAAGTAAAGAAGTAATCAATACCAACAGTTGCAGTATTTCCTGATACAGAACTAGCAAGTTTAATACTTGCTTCTACTATATTTAATAGATATGATTCAGCAGAGAATCCGTCTGTATCATTGGCTGTAATTACAACAGAGTGATTACTATTAGAAGAGAATCTGTCTAACTGCGGAATATTAAGAATTCCAGGAGTATTAATCCATGCTTCTTTACCTTCGATAATTTTATTACCGTCAAGAGTAACAGTAATAAAATATCGCTTATTATTCTTAGAAGAAGTAATAAGATATTCCAGTTTAATATTAGTAGTTACAGTAGAATAAAGATAATTAGTATTACCTTCTTTTACTATATTACCATTAGTAAGTGTTATTTTATCTCCGGTAGCTCCTCCGCCACCGCCACTTCCACCACCACCATGTTCGGCAAGCCAAGCAATATAACCACCATGTTTCTTCAATGCTTCATCGTGGCGAACAAGAACATCATTAAGACTTTCCGTAGTCTTACCTTCTTCTGCAAGGTCAGGGTCAATAAGACGAGGGTCATCGACCACAATTCCAGTAGCTTTACCTGAAGACGATATATCCCAAGTTCCAGTATCAGGATTATATCTTTTAATATCATCTGCCATAATTATTCAATATTATAATTTGGAAATTTAATATTTATAATATCATTACCATTATTAGTTTCACCATTACCACCAACAACACTGTAATTAGGATTAAGACCTTCTATGTTAACATTGTATTTACCTGAATTATTAAATACATTAGATAACTTTTTGACAGTAATCGTTGCTTGATAATAATAAGTAGAATCATCAACCTCACCTTTATTAAGGAAATACTTAATATAAAAAGGATAACGTTGACCTGCATTTACTTTAGCTGTAACATCTGTCTTACTATTAATAATAATACTAGCTGGAAAGAAATACCTTAACCACGGAATATTAGGACTAGGTAATTCTTTATTACTAGTATGTTTATATCCCGTAGCTTGACACATTAAATATATAGGAGCTGTAATTTCCTCGACCAGTTGAAACGTGCACAAATGTTTAAGCATATCAAAGCTCGCATTATTCTCCCAAGATTTAGGGAAAGATTGCCCTTGTAAAGCTCCTTCGGCTGTTTCGGTATATAATTCATCTGAATTAAAATCTTTCTTTAGAACGTCCGCAGTGACCTGTATGATAGGCTTCATAGAGCTGTTTTCGTTCTCTAAAATGGGATAGCTGCAACTGTACGTATGTTTGTGTCCGCCAAGACATAAACGGTAATTATGGGTCTGTAAGAACTTTGAGAACCAATATGCATTAGCTTTAGTGGTATTAAAGTTCAAACGACTACCGCTTCGTTCTACGCTAGTATCTTCTTTACCGTCCCAATAGAATGAATTAATAAGATTTTGAGTAATAATAGTAAAAGGCATTTCATGACAATAAGCTATCTTAGCTTTAGCATTAATAGCTTTTGCATCATCTTTTTCACACCATTGTTTTATTAAGTCATACATTACTCCGGTAGTAGAAAGTCCATAAACACTTCGTTCAGTATTAGAACTTATCTCACTATTAACACATAAGAAATGAGTATGACCAACATCGAATGAGTATAATGATTCAACGAATATTTCCTTTCCTTCAACAGTAAATACAGGAGGATTTTCTTCATCCATTTCATAACAATAGAAAAAACGAATGTTAGTAGCATTGATTTTAGAATCATCTCCACCGTCACCAAGAACATAGACATTAGCAGGAGTAAGGTCATTGTTACCAACAGTAACCATTTCTGCAATATCATATAAAGATGCTCTACCAGCTTCGTAATCTAACCATTCATTAATACGATTACCATTCTGTGTCATATCACCAGTATTAATCATAAAGTAGCACATAGATATGTTACTAGTTTCATATCTATTAAAGTCCTTCTTTATTTGGTCAGCGGCTATTCTCCACACATTATATTCATCCCAATTAAAGCCTTGTTGGTCGGAAGTCTGAACAAAGTTAAGAGCATCATTTTCCATATTTTCACTCATAACTACAAACCTGCGAACATCGCTCCTATAAGTTTCGTCTCTACCTACGTAATATTCATAATAGACATTCTTGTCTCTTGTATGAGTATCATATTGTTCTCCTAGATGAGTAAGTATTACCTTATGAGTAGTAAACGGAGTACCGTCAGTAGTTATAGCTCTAATACGATTATAGTATTTACGAACATCAGTTTCATTCTTAAACGATTCCACTTTAGTCCATTCAGTATAACTATTATCACTACGGTATGCACGATACCATAAGTATTCATCATAGTAACCTACGGAAACCCAATTAAAACATCTACTAGCATCATCATTAGGCTCATTACTTTCATTAATAGTATAACAAGCCTTGCGTCCTAAAGTCATAGTGACTTTATTAGGTTTGGTACTATCTAATAAAGTCTTATTAAAGAATATATTCTTATTCTCAAAACTAGCTCTAGGAGTATAAGATTCTACTCTAGGAATAACATCAGCTTCTAGGTTAACAAAGTACATATCATTAGCATTATTTCTAGCACTAAGAGCTTTAGTAGCTTGCTTAACATTATCCATAGTATAATACTTAGTAAACAAATACTTACTACTAAGATAACCATAAGCAGTATTTTCAGCAGCATCAACTTTATCAGCATCACCAGCATTAGGTATTTGTAGTCCAACCAAATCAATATAACCTTTAGATACCCTTATGGGGGAAGTCGCGTTATTATAAGGATTTGCAACTGAACTAGGTTCTGTTCCCCAAGTCAAGAAGAACTTAGCTTTCTTATTATCAAACTTAATAGGATTACCGTCACTAGCTATCCATTCCATATCATAGTTCTCAACTTTAATACGAGTAGTATTAATATTCATTACTGAACATTGAGCACCTCTAATTAGGAATGTCGAACCAGCTTTGATATTCCCCCATAAAGGAAGTGTTTCCCAATCTCCCCCTTCTGTACCATACTGTAATGATAATCCCTTTAGAGATATATCTTTACCTGTAAGATTACTAAGTTCAACGAAGTTATGAGAGCACGGATTATAACTATATTCATCACTTGTAATACCACCACAATATAATGAATTGATATATAGCTTTTGTAGATATAATGTAGTTACATATATCCAACCAGTTTCAGGGTCTTCTTGTCCACCAGTAGGTTCAGCTTGAGCTGTATCTAGTTCTTTCTTATATACTATTAATTGCCCATTGTTATTTACCTTAACTCGATATATTTGTCCGTTCGGTGCAACAAATCCAATAGTATCTAATTTGTCTAAAGCATCATAATCTATACTACCTCCACCTCCTGAACCACTACCAGTAAGATTAACAGGTTCTCCATTAATCTTAGTATACAGACGTTTTACATCAGTAGCAATAAGAAGTTCGTAATCTACGAAGTCATTAAAATTATCTTGAATTTCTTTAAGTGTTCCATAATGACCACGAACAGCTTTAGTATTAGGTTCATATTGGTCTGTTTCAGATTCGAGACTTTCACCAACAGCTGCAACATGAATAGCTAACTGTCCAGTATTTGGGTCAATAGGCTCGTATTCTTTTAGAACCGACTTTGTAAAGGTATTACTAACATGACCAGGATTTATAATTAAGTCTCTCTGATGTACAATAGTATCAAGGTAGTTTTGTATAACTTGAATTGCTTGAATTATTGAAGCTAATTTCTCATCCTCTTCAAGAGCTGTTCCAAGACCAGAAGTATCTACCCAAAGAGCATTAATATTAGCTGGCGGAGTATCTTGAATATAAACTGTTTGTATAGGTTTATCTCCACCACCGGCTTGTTTAATAACCAAATGTTCGTTATCAATACCGCCATTAAACCAATATTCATTAATACTATTATTATGTTTAATACCAATAGTAAGTCCAACACTACGTAATTCAGGAGTAAGAGTTTCAAGAGCTTCTTTAACACTGCTATAAGGTCCGTACTTAGCATCAATATCAGGTAGAGGGTTATAGTTATCATCTACGCTGTTATTAATAATAGGTTGACCTATACTTATTCCTTTTCTCATATTACTTGTTTTTACAGGTTATACGAATAGTATCATCAAATACAGAAGGAGAATATAAGAAGAATACTTTATAATGTATATCGTCAACAATACCACCAGGATTCTTAGTCTTATAAGCACCGTCTGAACCGTCCCAAAGAGTAGTAACAAGAATAGTACCATATTCAGCTTTAACAAGCGTCATAAGTGTATCAGGTATAAGAAGATAATGAATCTTCTTTTCTTGATGAATAGTAAATGTATTATTCTTATCTCCTGTAATAGTTCTAGGAGTATTACCTTCTAATGCCATAATATCACTAACAGACATATTTTGAAATATCTGCGGTGCAATATCAGTATGTCCATAATACATAACATTCATTTTAGGAATAGACTTACATTCGACAATAAAGTCATTAGAATAATATGTTTCACCGTCTTCTCCTTCTATACTAGCTCTAAATATATAAACTTGTCCTACTTGAGCATTAAGTGTTAATTCATTAAACTTAGCCGGACTATCAATAGATAATCCTGAAGCTATAATATTTTCTCTTTCGTTAATAACTTGATATATAGTAAGAGTATCTTTAGTTACATATTCTTTATTAGCGATAACAAATGTAGCTTCATTATATTTTATCTGTTGAGCACCAGTAATTGACATAGGAATATTAAGTTCAAATGTCATAAATACAGGTTTCTCATCAGTAGTATATTCAGTACAGTTCAAAGCTAAAGAAACATTAATATAATTAATGAGTAAATCTGCCTGTTTCCAATAACCTAATGTATAGGCGGCACAAGCAGATTGAAACATATTCCAACAATTAATGACTTGACGATTGATACCTTTACAAGTAGAAGTACAATCTTTAATCATGTCTACTCCTAAGTCACTTAACTTAATAAGCAATCTTTTATAAACACAATTATACTTACTAGGAACATCCAAGTAAGTATACATTCCATTTTCGTTCTTTCTCATTGCATTACTATTAATTCGTTATACATTGCAATTAGATTTTGTTGTTGTTTCTCACTAAGTTTAGATTCTACATTTTGCATGTGACTAAGAATAGTCATAGAATTATATCTACATATATCTTCATTAGTAAGAACGAATCCAATGGTAGAGAGGTGTACAACTTGTACACCTCTATCAACCAATTTGCTATTTACATTATCGAAGTTTATGTCCATTACTTTAATGTATTATTTGTTATATAAGTTATGTAAGACTGAAACTTCAAGTTTATTTTATTATTAAAACTAGATATTTTATCTTCTTTACTAAGATTGTCATTAAACACTATTTCTATTATAGATTTCTCCACTGACGGCATCCAATCCTTTTTCATATTATCACTAGCTTTTACTCCATTAATCTTATATAAAGCTAAGCTAGAGAATACACTGTAAAACTCTGCATTAACTATATTATGGATATTAGCAAGTATATTATCTTTATTAGTATGGACGTGGTTATTAATAACAGTATTAGTAACGAACATTGTCAATCTCATTGCCGAAGCGAGCATAGAATCTTCTATTGCAGTCTTACATTTGTCCTTATCTTTATCTATGATATTCTTTGTAATATCAGTAATAAACGTTGAGACTTGTAGTAATGACTTAGATACTTCATCAAGAGTATTGCTAATAGAACTAACAAACTTTTCGCTTTCAGTCTTTTTCTTATTGTCCAACCACTTATATAGTAGTAGGAAAATAGAAATAGTTATCAAGGAACTCAAGCCTTGATTAAGAGCAGATTCGATAATTTCCTCCATCCCTATTTATGATTAAAGGGATTACTACTAATTTTAACATTAATAGCAACCCCTTTATTAAACTATTACTAGTTATATTTACAATATCTTCTTTAAGCTCCTGCTGCTGCCGGAGTATTAACAGATGCAAATATTGTTTCAAGAGTAGCTATTTGAGCAGCTCCTGTCGGAATAGCAAGATGAATAATAGTTTTAACATTTTCGGTACTACCACTACGAAGGTCACGATGAGGATAGAAAGTTAGCGTAAATACTGTCCAACCACCTGCATTAGAGAACTCCGGCAAAGTATATAACTTACGAGCATCATTGCTAGTAGAATTAATACCTTCACCACCAATACAACGAATCTGCAATTCTTTAAGAGCAGCATCATCATTAATTGGTTTCATAGCTTTCGTAGTTGTGATTGTAACTCCGAACAATGAATCGCCTGCAATCAAGTTCCATGCTTCATAATCAATACCAGTTACGGTAACTTTAGCAGCAGAAACAGTAGCAGTAAATCCTTCATTCTTACCAAGAGAATTAAGTTGAGTACTTAATTTCTTAGCAATAATAAGAGCAGTATCTCCCTCGCGAGCACGTTCACTAGCAGACCATTTATAACGTTCATTAAGAACGGTATGAGACTTAGCCATAGTTAACGTATAATCCTTTCCTACTACGGGGGTAGGAACAGTGATTTCCGCACTGAATTTAGTTCCGGCAGCGTAGACACTCTTAACATAAGAGAAACGTCTAGTATCAATGTCAGAGACAATGTTAGAGTATTTGCTATTATTAGCAAAAGCTCCGCCACCAACAAATAAGGTAAACATCGGAATTCTCTTAGTAAGAGCTTTAGAAATAATGTTTCCTTCATGGTCGTAAAGAGCAATAGCACCTTCTGCAATACCAGCAGCATTAACGGCTGCAAGAGTAGCGGGAGTAGTAGCTAATGCAACATTACCTGCAAATAACAGTCTTTCCATTTTATTCTAATTTAGATAATTCGTTTGAAACTTTCTCATAACTATTGTTATTAGAAATAGCATTATAAGTATTAACTGCTCTCTTAATAACTTCCTTCATAGCAACATCTGATAATTCATTTGTAGTATCAGTTACACTACTAATAGGAGTAGGATATTTAATATAATTAACTAGAAACTTATCTATCTCGAACGTTGCTATAACTTCAATATTTGATTCAGTCTTATAACATATAGGACTTATAACAATAGATTTTGAATGATAATCATTCATTGTTTCACTAACTAAGTCTAAGTCAATCAATCTACAACGATAAGATTTATCCCCCTTAAAGGAGTAAACTGATGTATAGAACATTGGTGTAGTATAATTATTTAATTCTATCTTATAACCTGTACCAAACATTATATCTCCTTGTTCAGCTTCTAGTTTAATACTAGTATGAAGGCTACTAAGTTCTGTTAATCTTATAACATTATCAGAGATACCATCGAGTTCACGATTACCCTTACGAGAGAAAACGTCTTTGACATATTCGATAGCCTCTAAATTAATTAGTCGGTCTAACTCTTCAGGAAGTATAGCTCGGACACTTTTCATACCCATTTGTTGAGCTAAAAGCATGAACTCGTTATGTATCTCTTTTACTTTCATAATAACCAATTATTATAATTTAAGTTTAGTTTCAAGTGCTTTTTTGTAGTCAGCATTTTCAGGATTACTGAAATAAGCTAATGCTTCTTTCATGTTAGCTCCAATGAATCCGCCTTCAGGAGTTAAAACAGTTTGGTTAACTTCCGAACGAACTAGTTCTCCTCTAGCGATAGCTTCTTCAATAAACGCTTGAAGTTCAACTTGTGAATTGTTAAACAGTTTGTTGAATTTCTCCGGCTCTTTAATTGCGAACTCATCAAGAATCTTTTCTTGAATTGTACGGTCAAGTAACAAGTTAGACAATACATCTTGTTTGTTGCTTGCACAGTAGCATACAAAGATAGCTTTGAACTTAACATCATTATCAATAGCATCAAGATAATTACGTCTTGCTTTGTTAGCCTGAATACGACTACGTTTCAAACGATTAGCTTCACGTTGTTCATCTTTTATGTAGAACTTGATTCGAGAATCAAAACTAATAACAGATACGTCTTTAGCTACAATCGGATATAATAAGCAATGACGATATGCAAGATAATCATCTACTTTAATAGGATGTCCATATTTATAACGAGTAGATTCAAGAGCATTAATCTTATTGACATATCTAGCAATAGCATCTTTCAACTGTTTAGGATTAGACTTTTCGGCATTATCATATTCTTCTATGATAGCTGTTTCATCTATTTTATAATTCAGATAATCTCTTTTCTTTCTCCATTGGAACGAACAGTTGAGTTTCTTTCCGTCACCGTCAACTGGAATAGATATACTATTAAACCAACGTTGAACTCTAGTAACATACTCTTGTGCGTTAGGAGAACAGCCAATAAGAGAAGGCATATAAGCTGCCATTTCTTCATAGTTGCTAGTCAAGACTCTAGCTGAATTAATACTACCACCAATACTATCATGACGTTCAGCAATGTATCTAGCATTAACTTGACGATAAACAGAATTAATAGTAATATCAGTAGCAAGAGCTATTACAATATATCTTTCTTCAAGAAAGTCTTTGTCTAAACCATCTTCTTCTTTAAGAATTTGTTCATAGGTTTGTTTAGGAGCTTCGGGAGTTTTAGTCTGCGGAATACTTGCAGACTGTGGATTTGGATTAGCTAGACTACTACCGAATGTACCGGTTTTTGGTGTTTGTCCTTCCATTATAATTTAGTTTAATTGTTTAACTTTAGAGTACACACTCCAACATGAACATCTTCTCTTGTCTGTCAACTTGCAGACCACGAGACATCTTAACTTCATATTGAGATTTATCAATATCCGTAGATATAGAATTGCTAGGAACAGAACCCCAAGACGGTGGAATAGGAGTAAGACCTTTCAATACACCAACAAGATAAGACTGACCTTTCATACGTACCATACGAACATTACGATTTCCGTTATATACAGAATTGTCAATGAACATCAGTTTGTGAGACGTCATAGGCAAGCCAGTACGAGGATGAATAAGACCATTAGCTTTTGCTGTTTCAGCAATAGGTGATTTATCCAAGAATGGAAGATGAACACAAGTAACTGTATGTCCGTCAATAGTCTTATATTTACGGAAGTATTTACCATAAGTAAGACCACCACCTTCTTCACCAATCATCTTTTCTCCAAGTGGAGTAATGAATCCTTCTGACTTAACATCTTCACGAATAGCCATATCGAAATCTTCGATACCACCTTTACCTGCATATAGAGTAATCTCCATAGAACCAGTATCGGTATCTTTATCAACTACATCACCAATAGTTCTTTTTAACTTGCTAAGAGGCAAGTATTCACCATAAGTATCGTAGTTAGATTCTTCTAGGATTTCAAACATTCCGGCAGTTTCAGGAATAGGTTGGTCATTATCCCAATCCTTCATATCAATAGTACCATTAACAGTACGATTGTAACGAGATGTCCATAAGTCAATCTCATTAGAGATACGCATCTGAACATCGAACTGACGCATTTCTTCATTAATCCAACGAGTATCAGTACCACCGCTTTTTGTCTTGAAAGCATAACTAACAATAACATTACTAATGTTACCTGCAATTTCTTTGCTATAACGTTTGAATCCTAACTGAGATTTCATAACACCAGGACCCATAACATTAGTTTTGTTACCCTTAGAATAAGATTCAGGAATAGACGGAGCTAACATACACCAATACTTACCTTTCTCAAAGTTAGCTGGGTCAATATAAGCACTCTTATCTGGATTCTTTAGCTGCAAAGAATACAGATGTCCACCATGATTACCTGCACCGTGGTCACGCATTACACGAACAGTTGTCTTACCATCAGGAGCAAGCAAACCATACTGTTCAATAATAAGACCAGTAGCAAACTCAACTTTAATAGGTTTACCACCAATACCAGGAGTAGTATCACCAGTGTCAGCCCAAACAATGTAATCATTGAATCTTTGACGACCCATTGTCTTCCAAGTCCACTCAACAGTAGTAATGTCACGAACACCAGCAGCACCTTGTCCTTCAGTAAGGAAAGTTAGCGGGAATCGGTCATCTTCCATACCATAAGTGTAAGTTAGGAAGTTGTTGATTTCCTCCGGTTTTTGAATCATTAAGGCAGCAAGAGATTGTTCATTAGAATAACCTCTGTCATCATATCTACCTCTTTCGACTTCTCTTAATCTGTACATATTAGTTTTAATTTAGTTAGTTCAAGACTAGTTGGTCATTATCAACTGTCTTAGAATTATTACCTTTACTATTGATAATAACAGTCCTTTTACCAGTAGTTTGCGCTGCGGCAGTTCTAATAGATAGAACTTTTTGTTTATTAACAGCCATACCAACAAGACTAGCATAATCGCCACCAGTAAACCTTAGAAATGCTTTAAGTAAATCATCCTGCATACGAGCATCAGAATCAACTTTAGCTTCGTCTAACATATAAGCTGTATTACCTTCACTATCAACAGGAGTAGACACATACTTCAAGAAGTCTTTGCGACTAAGCATTACTTTCTTTCCATCTTTGTTACATTGGATTTGTTCAGGAATACTATAACCTAATAGTTCGCCTTTGCTAATAGTCTTTTCTACATTATCCCAATATGCTTTTTCTTCGGCAGCAGCAGCAGCTTCTTTAGCTTCTACTTGTGCTTTCTGTTCAGCAAGTCGAGATTCATATATGCTATCAACAGCTTCTTTAGATTCAACGGCAGTATCATAAAGAATACCAGCGTTCTTACAATAGTCAATAAATTTGTTTACGTCTCCTTTCTTACCGCTAAGTTTCCATTCTTCACGAATGAAAGTAGCTTGTTGTTCTTCGTTATCTTTACTAACAGTAATCTGACTTCTATCAGGTATTTCTACGAAGTCATCAAGAGTACCATTAAGTTTAAGATGATTAATAACTTGTTCTACTTGAGGATAAGTTTCAAATAAGTTATTAATAGCAGCAGTTTGAGCTTCTTTAACTCTACTCTGAACTACTGTTTCAACATAAGCAGCAATGCCTTCTTCATTATCATCAAATACGATAGGATTACCGTTTTCATCTTTAAAGTCAGAACCGAAACGAGTTTGTAATTGGTTAAGAACACTTGGTTCAGAACCATTTTGAGCGATAAGTTCAGCAAGTTCAGTAGCAGTACGGAATACAGTTCCGTCAGCAGCAATAGCATTACCTTCAGCATCAATAGTATAATCTACACCGTCTACATTAATAGTATCACCTTCTGATAACTTAACTTCCCCCATAGAGGAGTCTTGTTGCTGATTATCCACTTGACCTTGCTGACCTTGATTTCCAGTATTACCATTACCGTTATTAGCATTAGTATCAGGATTAGTATCAGGATTACCATTACCATTACCTTGTTGACCTTGTTGACCTTGTTGTCCAGCACCTTGTTGTCCCTGTCCGGTAGTATTACCGTTATTACCAGAGCCAGCACCTTGACCTGCACCACCAACAGTAGATATATCATCTATTTTGGTAGTACTTAAATCGAGAGAATCATTATTATTAAAAGTTGGCATAATAAATATGTTTTAATTATTACTTTCAAGTCAAATGTAGTTTAATAATATGAGAAACACAACTCTTGCTAGTTTGAATACCTTACTATTAGGTTTAGAAAAGCCCGTATTTGAATTTAAGTAATATAAGAGTTGAATAGTATCGGCTAAAACGAACGTTCAACATAGGGCAAAAGAATAAGCCATTTTAAGGCTTGCTACGGCATTTTAATGCTTTCTAATACAATTCATCTCTTTAAGGGGGAAAATTCAATAGAAGTCAAAAAAATGCGGTCTACGTCAATCTTACGGGTACGAAAAACCCTACGGAGACATCCGTAGGGCACGTCTGAATCATAGAGAAAGGTATATAGCTAATTATAACTTAGTGTTCACTTCTTACTAGAACTACTACTAGACTTTGGTTTATCATATTTGTTCTTATTCTCTTTAGCTATCTTTAGTTGATTATCTCTATCTAATGCAGCATTAATCATATCCAAGTCTTTAGCTCGTTTCTTCTCATTTAGTTCAGCTTGTTTTAAAGATAGTTCGGCAGAGTTATCTTGTGGTACAGTTTGTGCAGGTTGATTAGCTAGAGCAGCCATTGTAGCTTCTGTATCCATTCCTTTAGCAAGAAGGTCATAATAACCTTTGATTTCGGCAAGTCTAGCATCTTGTTCGCCTTTTGCAGCTATCTGTTCAAGAGCAGCTTTATTCTTAGCATCTTCTAACTGTTGGTCTAGTTGACGAAGAGATTCTTCGTTTTTCTGACGAATTTCTTGATAACGATTAATAGCTAGTTTAAGACTAGATATATTCCCTGAAGTAATAGCTGCGACAGCTGACATTAAATCTCCATTCTGACTAGCATTGAAAGCCCACTCTTTGAGTTGCTCGAACTTCTCTGTTTCTCTATCAGAGTTCTTAGCTTTAATCACATACTGTCCGAGAGTATGATTCTCTACATTAAGAGAAATATATTGCTTTCTATCTGACTTATCATAATAAGAAGTATCTAACCCGTCAATCCAAGCTAGCTTAGAATTATTTAAGTCTACGATATATTCATCTTCACGAAACTTATCAAACATATAATTGATAATAACAGTTCCCATTGAACCACGAATAATTGCTTCTTCCGTAGTACCTTTACCAGCACTAGTAGCTATTTGTCCATAACGTTGTGGTGTCATATCTACCATTTCACGTGCACTGGTTTTAATAGATTCAATAAGATTAGATATTTCAGTAATATAACCAGAGATATTAGCATCGAGCATTTTAATAGATTGCGCTTTAGTGCTATTAATATCTTCTGCATCATCGTATGGAAATATACCTTCAGCAGCTATATTATATATAGCTTCTTCCGCATCTTCTCCAAATAGAGACTTAGCTGCAACAAGAATAAACATCTTATTTTTAGCTATCATCATTTCTCTATGATAAGAGAATATATTGATTAGTATTTGGAAAGGAGTAAGTATCTCTACAATGGAGAACTTTCCCATTTGAGGGAGAACTTCTTGAAGTCCACAATATTGCAATCTAGCATCATCGTCTATTTGGAAAGGAATAGGTTTAGCACCACCTGGGTATATACCGAAACGTTGTCCTCCAATACGATAACCTTCATATATCTGCGGTTTATATACAACAGATATTTCAATATGACCTAGTTCAGGATTAAATTCAAAGTCATCAGGAACAATCATTTCATCAACTAAACCTACTTCGTTAATATACTTTAGTATCTTAACTTGCGCATATCCTCTCCAATTAACATGCCATACTTCTAACAATTCTCCGTTCTTTAATCTTAAATCATAACCTTCTGACGGAAATATCTCACCAGTATCTTCTTTATAGTTCTTACACTTTTCAGGAAAATAATAAGTATAAGAATTAAGACTAAGAGTACGAGTAGCTCCAACAGTACTAGGATTATAATACTTAGTTATAAATTCTAATTGTTCCTCTGTTAATTCATCAGAGAATTGGTCTATTACCTGATTGTAACTCATTAACATTCTACGAGCTACAATATCATATTTAGATACCATTTGTTCTCCATTAGGAACAGGATACATATCAGTAGTAGGAACATATTCTTTAATTAGTTTCTTACCACGAACAGTATGGAAACTATAAACTTCCCCCGTAGTGATATAGTTAAAATACTCAACCGGAATTATTGTCTCATTGTTAAGAACGTCATCAATAACTTCTAATAGTTGTTGTGCTTGTGCACTTATCTCATCTATATAATTATCAATAAAGTTCTTTTCAAACTCTTCTGCATCACCTGCAAGTTGTGCTGGGTCAACATCTTGTGTTGGTTGTCCTTGAGCTTCTAGTTGAGCATTTTCAGCTTGTTGCTGTTGTACTCTCTTTTGAACTTCTTGTTGAAACGCTATCATAGCTCTCTTAACTATATCTTCCCGAATAGCTGCATCGCGAGCCATAATAATTTCAGGATTATTAGCACCAACAATAAATTCATGTTGAGACTTAACATATTCTGATAAATAACGACGAACTACATCATTAATAATATCAAGATTTCTTAGAGTTGCTGGAAATCTCTTAAAGTTCTCCTTAGTAGCATTGTAAGGATTAAGTGTCTTACGATAAAACTCGTCAGGCATTTCTCCATGAAGTATTTCAAGAAGTTGTTCAGTCTTAGTTCTATCATTACAAGCCAGTCCGGCAGCAATACAATAATCTATTGTTCTGCCTGCCCAATACTCATCCTTTTCAGAATTAGGGATACGCTGTTTAGGCATATCCCCAAGTCTAACATTTAGCTTTGCATCAATCATAATAATTCGCTTAGTTTAATAAGTATATTAATATACCAATCAATAGCACCCGTAGCTATTACTATAATAAGCATTAACACGAATCCTATCATTCCGCCAAGCAATGTAGCTAAAATATCTAAGAAATCAAACTTTCCTCCCGACATTTTATCTTTAAACTCCATACCAGCGGCAAGACCTGCCACAAACATTATTCCTAACAATCCACATGGAATTGCATAGAGGAAATGTTTTAACCTGTTACTTTCTGTTAACCAACTCATAATTAATAACGTTTACGATTCCAAAAATTTTCTTTTTCTGTTTGAACTCTTTGTCTATGTTCAAGTTGCTTTTTAGCAAACTTATCATTAGCAGCCCATTCAATACCTCTAACAATCATTTCTGATACACGGTCAAAGTTACCAGTATTAGACCATTTCTTTAACTCTAGTACCGACTGATAATCATATATAGTATGAAGAACAAGCATGTCACGTCCGTCTTCAAACTTCCCTATGGGGGAATACAACATTTCCTTCAACATACGCAGACCGTCAAGTTTCACTGTCTCACTACTAATATCATAACCAATAGTATTAACCTTCTTACTATTAATATTAGTGTCCCAAAGATGAACAGGATGATAACCTAGATACTTAACAGCTTTCCACTTCTTAAAATTACTTACTGTTTCACCACGATTGATTTCAACATTAGTTGTACCAAGACAATTATAAGTAACTGCAAAGTAATAACATATTCTGTCTGCCTTTTCTAGTTCATCAGGACGACCATAATACACAGCACATAGTCTAGGACGATAACCATTATATATACAGGGATTCATCCATACTTTAATACTATTATGAGAATGTTTGTTAGTAAGCTCTTTCTTATCTTTATCAATACCAACAGGGTCATAACTAATACTATATATCCCTGGAGGAGTACCTTTAGTTAACTGACCAGTTTTCTTATCTATATATTCAACTTTAATAGGATTAAACCATTTACGAATACAACCTTCGGGGTCTTCATTAGAATGACGAGGAACATTCTTAATATAATCAAAGAAGTCTTTTCTATATACACCGCCAGTTGCAGCAATACGTTCATTAGGAATAAACTCAAAGTTATCAGAATCATATTCTACAAACTTACCGTCTATATAGAAGTTATACTTATTAGACATCTTTAGCTCTTGTTCCCATTCATCTAGTATCTCACTACTAAATATATTCTCACTTACAGAACTAAATGATTCACTAGGCATATTAGCATATTGTCCACAATAACTAATAAACTTAGCAAATGATTTACTTTTAGCTTTTTCAATAGCACGTTCTTCTTCGGCTATCTGAAAACCTAAAGCTATATCAGAATTACCGTCATCATCAAGAGATGTAAGAGTAGCAATCTGATTATCATCACCAATCTTATAACCTTCAAGTCCCCAACAATAAGGTTTAAAATAACCACATACTTCCAGTCTACTATCTTTATCCCATACATTTTCAAATGCCATAAAGTTTCTACCTCTAGGGTCATAGAAGTTCTGTTCAAATGTAACCCAACCAGCATTAGCTTTACCAGCAGTACCCCAAGCATTAAGAAAACCAGTAGTAACAGAACCTGTCTTTAGTGTAGGTTCAGTAACATCCATAAAATCATCAAAGTTTTCAAACTCTGACATTTCCTCACACTTAATTTCTCCGGCATCTTTACCAACAGCGGCAGAAGGATTATTCTTAGTAGATACAGATATACAAGCACTATTCCAACTATTATCATCAATAATGGCTGTACTAGGGTCTTTATAACCTAATATAAAATCACTAGCATCAATCTTAGCTATACCTCTTACAAATGGTGTATTAGATTCATAGAAGATAATCTGTTTCTTCATAAAGTCTGATAAACCACCTGACTGAACTAAGAACTTGTTATCACTAGCTGCATGAATAACAGCACGATTAGGAGTAAGATTAATAAAGTTTGCAGAACCAATAGCTTCCATATAACTAAATCCACCACGACGAGTTTTATCATTTATAAGGAATAAACCATTATCTCGACAGAACTGTTTAATCAAGAAGTACCACCATTGACAATCTATGAATCGTGGAAATCCTCTTATCTTACGTCCAGTAACTTTACCTTCTTCAACACGAAGTGTTTTAGTATCTAGTTTAAGAATACGCCCATAATTAATAAAGTTATAATGTTCACCAGTAATATAAACCTCTTCTATCTCACCAGTTCTAGTATCCATAAGACATGGAGCTTTAAAACCTACAAGTCTACGAAGAGTTTCTTGTTTACGAAAGTTAGTATAAGGCATACTATCTACTGCAAACTTAGTATAAACCCCATCTTTCTCATAAGCAATAGCAGCAGGACGAAGAAGCTCTGTATTAACAAATCTCTTATTTGGGTCAATGTTCATTAAGAATCCTCCACTTTCTCCTATTAAGAAATGGTCAAATGGGTCTTTATATCCAAAGTCACTAGCATGTTTATACTTCTTTCCTTTATCTTCTTCCATGTAATACATGAAAAATGGATATTCAGACAATTGCATAATCTATATAATTATTTTAATAATACGACAACAAGAATAGCTAGCACACTTGTACTAGCTATAAATCCATTACGTTGTTTTTTATATCTCTTAGACTTTTTATATTCCTTATTAAGATTAGTAATAGCTTCATCACCTATTAACGTTATCCTTCTTATTTCTTCACATTGCTTAGATATAACAGAATCCTGCAAGTAGCTATCTTGAACTTTTAATTCATATAACTTCTTGTAGGATTCGTATTGGTTTTTGTACTCTTCTGAAAGTATTAACTTAGCATTGGCTATTCTTAATACTTCTTTATCTAAGCTCCGCTTCGCTCCGCTATCCCCCATAAAGGAGTGTGATTGCTGTAAACTATCTACCTTCGTCTCTAGTCTCTTGATTCTTAACTCTGACTGGTTTTGACACAAGATATATGAAGCGTTCGAGAATAGCAATACTATCAGTATCACTAATTGCTTTATCAAATTCTTTCTCATACTGATTAGTATTATTAAGAGCATTGAGAATAGAATCTATTACTAGTTGTAAACTATCTCTCTTTGTTTCTATATCCTGATATATAGTATCAGGAACGATAAGTGGGACTTCTACATATTCCTTATTTGAAACAAAATGGGTGAATACTCTAATTCCAATAAATAGTATAATTACTACTAATAGTCCTATTCCAATGCTCTTTAGTTTCATATTATCAAATCTTTTTCTTCTAATAACGTATAACTGAATATATCTCCGTAAATAGGAATGGATAATTCAACTATATTCATAAGTTCTCTAAAATCAGTACCTCTTGCTAGAACTTGACAACCTGCCGACCAACCGTCAACAACAACACTAGCTTCACCTGCCTTATGAATATTAATACCAAACATACCTTCTTCAATAGAAGATTCATCACAGTCCATATAAAAATCCTTGTTAGCATCACGGAATACTTTAACAGGTTTATGTTGAACTAGAGCAGCATACTGTCCTTTATGATAACCTTTCTTAAAACAACCACGATATTGACCAGGAACTAGAATTGCACAACCTTTAAAATTAACAGGTTTTTCAAGACTTTTAAATCCTGGGTCAGTAGTACAAGGATAAATAGGAGTATATCTTCTACTATTACCTGTCCAATAATCAATTATAAAAGCATCATTAAACTCATTATTATCACGTTCTTTAGCACGAACTCCAATAAGATTAAGATTATACTTTCCAGTAGAAAAATAAACATATCCTCTACTTTCTAATGTCTTTCGCCAATCAACTGTTCGACATTTATCTATTAACTTAATATTATATTTATTCATAACTTTAATTATTACACAAATAAATTCATTTGTTGTTTCTGACTTCCATTAACAGTTTGATAACGAATATTAAGCATAGTATCTATTTCAGGTTCTAGCCTAGATATTTTATACCACTTAGCTGTTTCTGTTTTACTTTCATCAATATGAAAACCGTCTTTAAATCTTTGAGGTCTACCATATTGGTTAAGTATAAATGGAACTTCAATATGACAAAGAGCTAAACCTTTACATGGTAAACCAGTAATAAGATGAACCATTTTAGCATATAAGTTTAATTGTAAACTATATGTAGTTCCATTACAATTAGGAAGACCACCAAAAGGTGGAAGAAGAACATCTTCAGGTTTATGTACCCATTCATCTGTTTCTTGAACAGGTCTAACACTCTTATCTTTCTTATAATAACCTGCCTGAAATCTAAGACCAGTACGATTAGTTTTCCAATCTAGTATAACGAATCCGTCCTCTCTTATAGGCAATATATCAATAGTACCACTAACTAAATACTTCGGAAGAAAAGCTCCTATCTCTGAATAAATCTTATAATCTCTTTCAGTATAGAACTTAAATACTTTATATATTTCTGGGTATTTGTTTTCGGTATGGTCAATAAAAGCATCAACATCAAGAAGTTTAGTATGACTATCAACAACATCTAAATCAGCAACAGTAACCATTTGTTTACTCTCTTGCTTATTAAGATATTTAATAGCATTAAAGAACTTACTATTTTGACGAATACCTTCTTCAAAGCTATTATGATAAACATTACCCATATCACAAGCCTTGTCTCTTATCTTATCCCATTGATTCTTTATATCTTTAATAGAAGTATTTTCTTCTTTAGCTTTATATTTAGCCCAATAATTAGAATCGAACTTAGGAACATAAGAATGAATAATTGTAGTAGCACTAATATAAGAATTACCACAATTATCTGTATACTTATGAGTAGGTTCATCAAAGTATAACTTCGTTTGTTTATATTCAGATTTTACAGGTATCATTTTGTACTCTCGTATTTCCCCCGTAAAGGAGGGTTGACAATTGTATCACTTACTAATCCTAGCTCTCTCTTTTGAGCCTCTACTTGAGCTTCCAAATCACTAGCATCTTTTGCAGACATAGACATAGTAACAACCTTACCACCTCTAGCTTTCTTTTGTTCTATTTCAAGAGCAGCAGCTTGTTTAGCTTCACCTAAAGCCTTAATTTGATTAGGAATGATATTAATAATACCATTTAGTTTTGTTACCAAGTCAATAACTGGTAAAGCATCTTCAGCTTGTAAACCAGAGTTAAGTTTATTAGTAAGTTGTTCACTAATAATATTTGCTGCACGAGAACTATTATGAACAGCTCTAAGAATACTTTCAAGAGCTTCTCCTGCAACACCCATTTTATCCTCATGGTATCTATCAATAAGACGAAGAATAAGAGCATCAGGATTCCAATCAGCAGGAAGACCATAATTAGTCTTTGCAGAAGCTAATGCTTCAGAACGACTATATCCCATTTGATTAGGTGGAGATTTAGGGTCGGCTACATAAAAGATAACTCCGGCTTCTTTAATATACCGAAGTTTATCCTCACTATTATCACGAAGATATAATTCTCTTACATCTTTATCCTGTATCTGATAAACGTTAGGAGCATAGGGATAACCTTGCTCATTAACACTAATCATACCACTTAAATCCAATGGGGAAATCTTCGCAATCATAACCTTCTCTATTTAATAGATTAATATAGTAATCAGAATCATTAACTGGTTTCATCTTACTAAAGAAATACATATATAGTTTATAACCACGTTCATCTCTACCAAATTGTCTAAGTTTTCGTCCAGCTAGAACTTTATTAAGTCTAATTGTACGAGATATTATAGTAGTTCTACTTTTAAATCTACGACGTTGAACAACCCTAGACAATATAAGACCTCTTCTAAACTCTTTGTATTCTTCGGGAGTAAGCTCTTGCCTTTTCTCTTTCATTAAAGCATGATGCTCCATTGCATCAAGTTTACCTTCATTCGGAAAGAATGAACCGATACGAGGAATTGTAACTCTCCCCATAGTCTTAATTCTATTGACTACTTGACTTTCAATATCATCAACAATATCATTAATAATAAGAGCATCTTGGGGAGTAACACCTAATAGAGCAATAATATCAGCTCTATCAAGCATCAATTCTCTCTTCTCTTTTAAATCAATAGACGGCATCTATTATATTTGTAATAAGTTTGTAGCAACAATAAACTTTTGAGGTTTACCATTAGGAATAAGACCTTCAATAGTATTCTGTCCTTGAATATCAGAAAGACGAACAATCTTATAACCAACACAAAGTACTGTTTCAGCAATAGTAGTAATCAATTTACCATTGTCACCTTTCTTTTCAACAGTCGAAGGACTTACCTCATTACCAAGTAAACTAATAACAGAACCAGTACTAACCTTACGGAATATCTCACCACGAGCAATACTTATATTTAAGTCTCGGTCACTACGAATAAATTCAGAAAGATTATAAGGACTAAGTTCATTGCTACGAGGATTACAATCTATACCCATAAATACGTCAGAAGGAGCGACATATAAGAAACGATTAAGCAAAGCTCTATCGCCTTCTTTAACATCATCACTATAATTAGCTTTAACTAATATGAACTTAGTATTACCAGTACCTTTTAAGTCAGGATTAATAATTTCACGAAGTTTAGCAGTCTGAATAATAGCAACAATACCAAAATGCTTGAAAGGAGTAATATTCTTAACTCTTTCAGAAACATATTGGAAATCAATTTCTGCCATGTGTTGAGGAACTAGGAAAGTCTCTCCTTTAGTTTTGTTCTCTAAGTGTAGCATAATTACTTTAATTAGATTATTAATACTATTAATTAAGTTGGCTAACATTACTGACTGTAATATAACCGTCAGTCATTAATAGCACAAGTATACGAATAATATCTATATCATCAATATCTAACTAGTTAAAAAACCTTTAGAATTGTATTCTCTGTATAATTTCACTTTCATTCACACTGGTTCACATTCGTATACAACCTAGCAATCCTAATACTAAGTTAAAATATTGAATAATTCTTACCATTCTATTTTTATAACTCTAGTAATGAATCTTCGAACTCTTCGAAGAAGAGGAGAAAGGGCTTACACAATAAGACACAATAGACAATGTAATACTATATAATATAAGTAAGACCAATTAAGGACTTAAAGGAATTAATTAGACTAATAGGACTAACTAATAAGATAATTCTTCTATAAGAAGAGTTAGACTACTAACAACAATAGATATACAGAAGGGAATTAGAAATACTATTAGAACTAACTAATGTATATAGACCTAGAAATAGGACTGGAACTACTGTTAGAAATAGAATTAGGAATAAGACTAATAATGAACTTAGAAATAGGATTAGGACTATTAGAAGAAATAAACTTAGAGGTACTACTATTAGTGCTGCCCCACAAAATAATATTTTTCATGAGTATATTTTTATCGAGACGAAGCTCCTACCACTCACCGCCCCCTACTCCAAACCAATTCCAATACCCCCGTCAAGACCAAATGACTTTAAACATATTGCTATTGATTGTTTAATTCTAAAATTATAAAGATTATGAAGATTACTAATGATGCAAATGTTACTATTATTGGTAGTAACACAACTGTTGTTATACCTAACAATGATAGTATTACCTCTAGTGTTGTTGTTACTTGTAACAGTGGTTCTAGTTATAGAATCAGCAAAGAGTGTTACGTTGCTCTTGAAGAACTATTCAAAGAACAGATTGGTGAGGTTGAATCTAATAAACCTATCATTGTTAAAGAGTAATGGTGTTCTTGGTATTATTGCTAGTAGCAGTAGCTATGACTACTGCTACTTATCTATCTGCTATTAGCAGACAGAAACGGGATTGGAGAAAGTATGGTCGTGCAGGTGAAACCTACGACAAGTTTTGTTCACGTTATTACACTAGATACGTATGAGACAGGAAATGTTAGCGTTCGTAAGAGAACGCATACAATGGTTATGAGTACTCGTGATAAGATTAAAGTGGTACACTTAGCATTAAGTATGCTAGGTGTGCCAGTATTCATACATCTAAGTTACATTAAGTTGTATGATAACCATGTGAATAGTTTCTTAATACTATTGGTTGTACTAGTATTGATACTAGACATAAATAATATAGTAAAAGAACTATTGAACTAGTCAAACCAAATGACTATAAACATATTGCAGTTACTATCAAACCAAATGACTATAAACATATTGCCATTGCGTGTGTAGTCGGGATGCACATTGGTTGAACAGTTGCCGACTGATTTTATAACATTTAATACCTATAATCATGGGAACAAGAGTTAATGATGCTGCTAGATTAGCAGCCGAAGCAGCTGCAAAAGCTGCAAAAGAAGCTGCTGATGCAGCAAGTGCTAACGCTGAAACAGTTAATACTGCTGATGCTACTGATGAAGCTATTGACGCTCGTATAGTTGACCTATCCGAGTATCAAGGACAGGATGCAGACGATGTTACTCGTCTGTTGCTTGACCGTCCTGATTTTGAGAATCACGACAGTCTGATGATTACTAATATCATTGATAATAGTAGTCGTTATGCAGGTGCGCTTACTGTTGTTGTTAATCGCAACATTCCACAGTTTGTTAAAGATGCTGCTAGTGGTACTTATGTCGAGTCTGTAACTCGTAATATCTTTACTACTCGTATTCAGCTTGCAGCTATTCTCAAAGGTCAGGGCGAGCCAATGCTTGCCAACGCTGTTATGACAGCTCCGTTGTCAGTGTTGCACGTTATCTTCAAGAAGGCACGTATCAGCGTGCTTGGACACGTGCTTGGGCAAGGTGAGATATTTGTAAATCCGTATGCCAGTAAAATGTCTAAGGAGGAACGTGTTAATGAACACGACCGTTACGAGTATTTCCCGTA